>WBZY01000018.1_pt2 | contig 248626 bp, 217 predicted proteins | sample 5204191 | NCBI WGS metagenome assembly WBZY01 (sample SAMN12344363, study PRJNA552823) | activated sludge metagenome | biome: Activated sludge suspended growth; feature: Anammox Sidestream; material: Wastewater; isolation source: activated sludge from anammox sidestream of wastewater treatment...
CCCTGGCCAAACAGGTATGCGATCCCCATTCCGATCAGCCCGCCCACAACGCTGAGCGTCGCCGACTCCACCAGGAACTGGACGAGGACCGTGCCCGTCTTTGCGCCCACCGCCTTTCGAAGCCCGATCTCCCGGGTTCGTTCGGTAACCGAAACCAGCATGATGTTCATGATCCCGATGCCGCCCACGAGCAGCGACAGCGCCGCGATGGCGGCGAGGATCGCTCCGGCGACTCCGATGATCGTGCCCATGACGGCGAGGATCGACTCGCGCGAGTCCACGCGGTAGATTCTGCGGTTATCCGACCGGAGCATCAACGCTTGCCAAACCTCGTCCATGGCCTGCTTGACCGACACTCCCTCGCGGGGCCGAGTAGTGATGAACATCACCCGGTCACCGCCGATGTACTTGCTGTGCGCCGTCGAGATCGGCATCAACACATCGCGAGCGTTCGTCTCGCCCATGATGTCGAGGCGCTCCAGCACTCCAACGATCTCAAGAGTGATCCCTTTGAGCGAAATGTACTTTCCTAGCGCCCGCTTGTCGGGAAACAACCTGTCCCGAACTTCCTCGCCCACCACTGCGACGTTGGCCTTTCCGTCGAGGTCTTGCCGCGTCAGATGCCGACCCTCGATGACGCTCAGCCGGTTCAGTTCAGGAAAGTTCTCGTCCGTCGCAAAGAGCCGGGGATTCGTGATCTCCCGATCGAGGTAGGTGACCGGCATCTGGGGAAGCTGCAAGATCGCCGAAGCGATGTCGAGGCTCTGAACGCGCTCCATTAGGTAGTCGACATCCCCCATTGTCAGCCCTTCGATCCCGCCCACCGTTGCCCCGCGCTCCCGACGCCCCGGGTCATAGAAAATCAGGATCGTATCGGACCCCAGACGTTGGAACTCGCCGGTCATGTAGCTTTGAAAGCCATACGACACCATGACGATGATCGAGACGCTCATCACGCCGATGATCACCCCTAGCATCGTAAGGAACGCACGCAGCTTGTGCAGCCGGAGCATCCCCAAGGCGATAAGGAACGATTGCCAAAGGCTCACTCTTCGACTCCGGCTTCCATGAAGCCTTGCCGTTTCGGACCCTTGTACTCCGGCCTCGCAAGGATCGCGCCTTCGTTGACGCCCGAGACGATTTGCGCGAATGCGCCGGTGAGATCCCCGACTTTGACGGCCTGTTTCTTAGCCTTCGCGCCAGGCGCCGCCTTCTCCGGGGCAAGCATGACGAAATAGCCCTCCTCGTCTTGCCCCAAGTACTCACGAGGGACGCGCAAGACGTTCTTCAGGCTGAGGGTGACGAGCGTACACTTCGCGGTCATCCCGCTTCGGAGGGCCTTGCTCACCTCGTCGATCCAGATTTCCACCTTGTACTTGACGACTGCATCGGACGCGGCCTGCTGCAGGTTGCTCGAGACGCTGCTGGGCGCGATCTTCTTGACGTGGCCCTTGAAGGTGTCGTTCGGAAAGGCGTCTACGGTAATGTCAGCGGGCATCTCGAGCCGAAGCCGAGCGACGTCGATCTCGTTGATTTGAAGCTCGACCTGCAAGGCGTTGCGGTCCTCGATCCGCACGATGGTGGTTCCCTGAGCGAACGCGCTGAGGCCCGAAACCAAGTCGCCGACCTCGAGGAACCTCGCCGCGATCACTCCATCCATCGGCGCGCGAATCTCGGTCTCACGCAGTTGCCGCTCCGTGTCGCTCAACTGGCTCTGCAATTGAGCGACCGACGCCTGGCTCTGCTCGCGGGACTTTTGGAGAATCTGCACATCCGCGAGCGCAGCCTCCGATTTCCGAACGTCCGCAATCGCGTTCTCGTACTCGCGTCTCTTGTTCGCGTCCTGAATGCGGTTGGCGAGAACGCGATCGAGTTCCGCTTGCGCCCTTAGGACCGCCTGTTCGGCCTGTTCACGGGCTAAGCGCTGGCGCTGCTCCAGCCGCTTGGCGTCCTCTTGCGCCCTTTCCAGCCTCGACCTCGCTCGCTCGAAGTCCAGTTGCGTTGCATCGAGTTGCCGCGTCGCGACATAGCCCTTGGCCTCGAGGTCGCGGATGCGCTCCAATTCGCGGCTCGCCGTCTCCGCTCCCGCTCGCGCTTCCCGAAGCTCCGAATCCGTCGCCACCCTTTCGTTGGGCTGCGTCGTTTCCACGAGTTGCCGGAGTTGCTGCTCCGAAGTGTTGAGGTTGGCCCGCGCCGAGCGGATGGAAGCGTCGGTGAGCGTGGGCTGGATCTCGAGTTCGGCCTTCAAAACGGCCAGCCGCCTTTGAGCCTGAGCCAAGTTCGCCTGGGCGTTGATACGGGTCTTCTCGATCTCCAGCGCGGTCCGCGCTACGCCGCTCTTCGCGCCCGAGAGCTGCGCCCGGTTCTGATCGACCTGCAATTGAATCTCAAGCGGGTCGATGATCGCAATGAGCTCGCCCTGTTTCACGAAGTCGCCTTCGTCGACGAAAAGCTGCTTGAGCCTGCCCGAAGCCCGGCTCCGAACATCGACCGACTTGATGGCGTCAATCGACCCCGACTCCACGACCTTCGATTCGATCGTTCCTTTTTCGACCTTGACGACAGGCGCCGTCTTTTGGGCCAATGCGGCTTGGTCGAGGCGCAGCTTATAGACGTACCCTCCGATCCCGCAAACCGCAACGATCACGATCAACACAACGATAGCGATCTTTCGCATAATCTTTCCCCGAAGTAGTATGCCGACGCCGGTGAGGGCGCGTTGACGTTCTGGGCCGATAGACTCAAGGACAAGGGAGTAGCGCTCCGTGAATCCCTGGGTATAATTTGCCCCTGCGCTATGGGCGCGGTGCGTTTTGCCGTCCGGCCTTGGCGCGCCAACCATTCGAAGGACCAGCATGGCAACGTATCGAGGAAGAAAGAACGACATCTGCCGAAAAGTCGGCTACAACATTTGGGGAGCCGCCAAGTGCCCCAGCACGCGAAGGCCCTACCCGACCGGGCAGCACGGCCCGAACCTCAAGGACCGCCGCCAATCGGAATACGGCGAGCAGCTTCTTGCCAAGCAGGTGATTCGGCGCTACTACGGAATGCTCGAGAAGCAGTTTCACCGCACGTTCGTCGAAGCCAGCCGAATGCACGGCGACTCGAGCCTCAACTTTCTCAGGCTCCTCGATCTTCGCCTGCAAACGCTCGTTTGGAGGCTCGGATACGCGAGGACCATTTTCCAGGCCCGCCAGATGGTGAGCCACCGTCACATTTGCGTCAACGGCAAAGTCGTCGATGTGCCTAGCTGCCGATTGCGGGTCGGAGACGTCGTTTCCGTTCGAGATCGAGAGTCGAGCCGCTCCATCGCGAGGGCCAACGCTTATGAAGGCGCGCCCGTCCCGGCTTACATGGAGCCCGACATCCCCAACTTCTCCGGGAAGGTCATCGCCTTGCCCGAACGCGAGGACTTCCCCAAGTTCTTTCAAGAGCAGCAGGTTATCGAGTTCTACGCCCGGTAACAAGCGTCCCCAGGAGCCCCGTTTCGCGGTTTGCGCCCAGTTTCGGGAGCGAATCGCCGGTTTCTTGGCGTAAACTCCACTAGAACCGGAGGGAATTCACGATGCTACGAATCCATCTCGCAGTCGTGTTGGTTGCGATTGCCAGTTTCTTGTCGTTCGGTTTCGTTCAAAAGACGAACCCTGCCGAAGTCTTGAAGGCGATCAATGAGTACCGCGCTTCGACCATTGCGAAGGCGCGAGAGTCAGGAACGCAACTCGATCTCGCCGCCATGAACGCCGAAGTTCTTTCGAGGGCGAAGACCGCCGTCGAGGGAGTCAAGATCGAGTCGATCGACGCCGCCGAAGGCTATGCGTGGGCGCAGCTATTCCAACTTGCGGAAATGCCCAAAATGGCCTGCGACGCCGCGGCGAAGTACCTGACGACCAACCCAAGCTCCACCCAGAGGTACTCCGCGCAGTTCTTGATGATCAATAGCTGCAACTCGCTCGGCGAAGCCCACATGGTCGCGGAACTCCTCACGCAGATGACGCCGCCCAACGCTTCCGCAGCCGCGAGCTTGGCGAGTTCCACTGCCTATATGTTTGCCGACACGATCCATGAGAAGCTGGGCATCGCGGCGGCCCTCAAGGCGCTCGACGACGTCGAAAAGCTGATCCCCTTCGCTACGATGACCAGCGAAAACGACCAGCGCCTCGCGGATTCGGCCCGAGTCGGCCTTACGAATTCGCGCGCTGAACTCCTGTTGGCCGCGGGCAAGAAGCAGGAAGCGCTCGCTTCCATCGACAAGACTCTCGCCCTGATGAAGCCCGAAAACGCGAGCGTCCGCACCTTGACAGGGCTCAAGACGCGCATCGCTCTGGTTGGATCGGCCGCGCCGGCCCTCACCTTCGAAAAGGGTTACGGCGAGTTCGCTGGGCTCGAGTCCCTGAAGGGCAAAGTGGTCCTGATCGACTTCTTCGCTCACTGGTGCGGCCCCTGCATCCGGTCGTTTCCCGATATGAAGAAGCTCTATGAGGACCTCAAGCCCAAGGGACTCGAGATCGTCGGATTTACGACGTATTACGGCTACTACAGGGGTGAGAACGTCCAAAAGCGCGACATGCCCAAAGACGTCGAGTACGCCAAAATGGCCGAGTTCATCAAAGAGCACGGGCTCAGTTGGCCGGTAGTCTACGGCGATCGAACGAACTTCGACGCCCACGGCGTGACGGGGATCCCGCACGTCACCGTGGTCGACCGCAAGGGCAACGTCCACAAGATCAAAGTCGGCTACAGCCCTGATTCGTTCGGCGCGTTCCGAAGCGAGATCGAGAAGCTCCTGGCCGAAGGACCTTAACCCCTACCTTTCGACGCCCCTTTCCAACTCGCGTGGGGAAGGGGCGTTTTCCTGTTGGGGGGAACGTGGCCCTGTGGCCCTAAGGCGGCTCCGCTTCCGAGAGTTGCCGCCCCAGAACCTGGACCCAGTAATACCCGTGCCGGGTGCGCGGTGCGTACACGAGGGCGATGCCGATCTCGGTGAACTTCGGCGAGAGCAAGGTCCGTTGGTGCTCCACGCTCCGCATCCAAGCCTCAAGGACCTCGGGAGCGGACTCGAAGCCCCCTGCGATGTTCTCGCCGATGTGCCGGAACTGATACCCGAGCCGGAGGGTTCGCGTGTCGAAAAACCCGCCTTGAGCGTCCGCATGGGCCACGTACTGAAGCCGAGCCATCTCGGCCGCCTTGAGTCGGGCGCTCTCTGCCAAAACCGGGTTCCAGCGCAGTTTCGGGACCCCTGCTTTGGCCCTCTCGGCGTTGCTGAGCGAGAACACTTGAGCAACCTGAAGCGGATGCGCGCGAACCACTGGCAAGCACCAGGCGCTTGCCTCTGCGAACCCATGGGAGACCGCAGGGAAGAGCCCTGCGATTGCCAGCAAGCGGGAGAAAGCTCGGATCGGGCGGACCCTATCTCCGAGTCGCATCCTTCAGCGCCCTCACCCAATCGACAATCGCCTGACGCCCCGCCCCATCGTTCCAATCGGTTGCGAGCCTTTCCACCAACGCCGAACCGACGATGACCCCGTCTGCAAGTCGGGCGATCGCCCCCACTTGCGAGGGGGTGCTGACACCGAATCCGACGCAGATCGGTAGGGAAGTGAACCGCTTGAGGCGGGCGACCAACTCCGCCGCATCTGGGGGTACGGGGTTTTCCGAGCCGGTGACCCCCGTTCGTGAGACCGCATACACGAACCCTGAGGAGCTTGCGCACACCTTCGCCAGCCGCTCGTCGGTACTCGTCGGAGCTGCGAGGAAGATTGTGTCAAGGCTCGCCCTCTTCGCGCTCTCCCGCCACTCAGCGGCTTCGTCGGCAATGAGGTCCGAGAGGATTACGCCCGAAGCCCCCGCGGCAACGGCTTCCGAAGCGAAATGCGGCCAGCCGAGTTTGAGCGCCGGGTTGCAGTACCCCATAAGAACAATCGGAATGCTTGGGCGCGCCCCCTGAAGAGCCGAAAACACGCCGGTCAGAGTCACCCCCCGTCGGAGCGCTCGAAAGGTACTGGCCTGAATCGTCGGCCCATCCGCGATCGGATCGCTGAACGGAATCCCGACCTCGATCACGTCCGCGCCCCCTTCGCACAGCGCGTCGATCACATCGGGTAACTGCGAGATCTCCGGGTCCCCGGCCGTAACGTAGAGAATCAACGCCGCCTCGTTTCTCCCGCGGAGTTGATCAAATCGCAAGGTGAGCGGTGTGGCTGGCGTCATGGGCGGGTTTTCGCAGGCGGCTTTGGAACGCTCGCCAAGGTTACCCGTCGAACGAATCGAGTACGCTACGCGTTGAGTGGAGTGGGAATAGCCCGAGTTGAGGGGACGAAAATGAGATGTCCGACCTTGTTATTGATCGCCTGTGGATTCCTTCTGATCGGCTGCGGAGGTTCGGGAACCGTCGATCCTTCCGGTTCGGGAATCTCCCGACTTCGTAAGGACCCCGCCGCTGTGGATCGCGCCACGAAAGCACTCTCCGAAGGAACGCCCGCCCAAGTGCGGACGGCCCTCAACGACTTCGGCTTTGCCCTCTTCGGCAGGGTCCTGAAGTCCGAACCCGCGAATAACGTGACGGTTTCGCCGGCGAGCCTTTACCTGGCGATGGGGATGGCCTACAACGGCGCTGGCGGCGAAACGCAAAAAGCCATGGCCAAGAGCTTGGGGATCGAGGGCGTCGCCCCGCAAGACCTCAACCCCGCCAACAAAGACATCTCGACCAGCTTGGCCGGTGGGGACGCCGGAGTTCTCCTCGAGATCGCGAACTCGGTTTGGGCGTACCAAGGCGTCGACTTCGAGTCTGCGTTCCTTGGCCGACTCAAGGACTTTTACGGCGCGACGGCCCAATCGCTCGACTTGAGCGCTCCTGAGAGCGTCAAGACCATCAACGATTGGGTCCATCTGGCCACCCACGAACGCATTCCCACGATCATCGACAGGATCGACGCTGACACGGTGATGTTTCTGATCAATGCTGTCTACTTCAAAGGCGACTGGATGGACCCTTTCAAGAAGGACTTGACGGAGAACCGCGACTTCCACTTGTCCGACGCCAAAACCAAGTCCCACCCCTTCATGACCCGCCGCGGAGACTACGATTTCTATGCCGGCGAGGGAATGAGGATCGTAAGGCTTCCGTTCGGACAGGGCCGCCTGGGGATGATCTTCCTGCTTCCGGACGAAAACACCTCGCGAGCCGAGTTCGAAAAGAAACTTACGGCGAAGAAGTGGGCCGATTGGACCGCCAAGATGCTCCAGACGACGGGGACCGTAGTTCTGCCCAAGTTCAAGCTCGAATACGAAACGGACCTTACGGAGACCCTGAAGTCGATGGGAATGGCCCTCGCATTCGACCCAGAAAAGGCCGACTTCTCTGCAATGCGGTCCCAGAAGGACCTGTTCCTCCAGTCCGTGATCCACAAGACCGTAGTGCAGATCGACGAGCAAGGAGCGGAAGCCGCGGCGGTGACGGGCTTAGCGGTGGGAGCGACGGCCGCCCCGCCTCCGATGAAAGAGTTTCAGTTCGTCGCCGACCGTCCCTTCTACTTCGCCATCCAAGATCGAAGAACGGGGATCGTCTTGTTCCTGGGTTCGATGGCCGACCCAGCTTGGCCGCAAGAACCCCAAGTGCCTTAGCTGATGTGCGCGAGATACACGCTCAAAACCTCGGCGACCGTTCTCGCAGAGCTGTTCGATCTCGATGAGGTCCCGGACCTCGCTCCTCGGTACAACATCGCCCCCACCCAGGCGGTGCCCGGAGTCGTCGAGCGCGGTGGGCGAAGGGAGCTAAGGATGTTCCGTTGGGGCCTGATTCCCTCGTGGGCGAAGGACATGTCGATCGGACAGAAGCTCATCAACGCCCGCGCCGAAACTTTGGCCGAAAAGCCCTCGTTTCGGAGCGCGTTCAAGCGACGGAGGTGTCTTTTGCCCGCGGACGGGTTTTTCGAATGGACTGAGGTCGATCCCGCCCAACTGGACCCGAATCTGGGTTTGGCCGGACGGTCCCTCCCAAGCGCTAAGCCCTACAAGCAGCCCTTTCACATAAGGTTGCGCTCGGGAGAGCCGTTTGCGTTTGCGGGCCTGTTCGAAGTGTGGGAAACTCCCGAAGCGGGTCCCCTCGAAACGTGCGCGATCATCACCACCGAACCCAACGAACTGCTCGGTAAGGTCCACAACCGAATGCCCGCCATCCTCGCGCGGGAAGACTACGGGCTTTGGCTCGACGACGAGGCGCAATCACCCGGCCCGCTTCTGCCCCTCCTTGCGCCGTACCCGGCTGATCCAATGGAGATGGTCCCCGTGACTCGGCTCATGAGCAACCCCAGGTTCGACGATCCCGTCTGCGTCGCCCCCTTGGTTTGAGCGGCCCCAACTCCCTTCGATCCTTCGCACGAAAGGGGTCGCAGTTTCGTCCTTCCAACGATGGAGACTCTGAAATCGATTCTTCAGGTTGCCGGACCGATCGCGTTGATCCTCGGAATTGTGGGCGTCGTCGCTTCCTTTGCGACGTTCCTCTTGTCCCGGAGCCTCTTCAACAACCGCGAAGAGTTCCGCAAACTCAAGATCGCCGTACAGGGCAACCCCACGGACCAGCAGTTGCGGAAGGCGTTCGAATTGTGTCCTGAAGCCCTGCAATATCCCGAAAGCCAGAGGGTCTCGGAACTCATCAAGGTCCTCAACAAAGTCGAAGGTAAAAAGGCGCAGACCGTCGAGGTCGCCATGACCGCCACCCGGCAGTTCCTGGCTCTTGCGGTGATCTGCGCCGTGATTTATGTGGCCAGCCTACTGATCGGCAAGCAAGGCTGAGTTAGGTTAACGGATGATCGTTGGAATCACCATGACGATCAAGACTCTCTCGTGCTTGATGCCACCGGCGGAAGGTCGCTTGCTAAAGAGTGCCTGAATCACTGGCACGCTCGAGAAACCCGGAACCGAGAACTCGAGCCCTGCATCGAACCCGAATCCCGACTTCTTCCATACGTTGCCGCCTCCGGAAAGCCGAGACTCGTAAAGTCCGCCCATCAAGATCAGTTTGGGCGGAGTGACGACCGTTGTGGTCACCGACCGGCGGTTAATCAGGTCGATCGCCAATCCCACTCCTCCGCCGTAAGTCTGGAAGCGATCTCCGCCCCCCAGGCTTTGCGTCCATTCCAAGCCATATAGGGCCTGAGTGCCGCCTGCGCCTGGTATGCCAGTTCGAGCCGATACCCCTAGCCCGAATCCCCAGTCGATGCCGATGTCCTTGAGGTCGTTGCTCGTTGGAGCGTACAACTTCACCTCGATGTTGACCTGGGGAATAGGTAGATCAAGGTTCAAAGGCGCGACAGGTTTGGGGTCAGAGGCCAAGGCGGGGAGCGCGGCGCAAAGCAGCCCAGCTCCGACGAGAGTCTTCATTCTTGAGTTCAATAGTCCAATCCTCCACGATGGTTTCCGACCAAGTCTACAATGAATCTCCCGCGAGTGCAAACCCACCGCCGGGGTTCGGTACCATCCGATCATGTCCCTCCTGAACGTTCCCATCGGCCCGAACGCCCCGGGCGTCTTCAATACGATCATCGAAATACCGAAAGGAAGCACCAACAAGTACGAGTTCGACACGGAGTCGGGGACGTTCCGACTCGATCGTGTCCTGTTTTCCCCGCTCTTCTATCCGTTCGACTACGGCTTCATTCCCCAGACTCACTACGTCGACGGCGACCCCATCGACGTGCTCGTACTCGTATCTCACCCGACGTTTCCAGGGTGCGTAGTCGAAGCGAAAGCCATTGGGGTTCTGAAAATGAGAGACGAAAAGGGCTCGGATGAGAAGATCATCTGCGTCGCGACCAAGGACCCCAGGTACGCAATGAGGAAGTCGCTGAACGACCTCCAAGAGCACACCCGAAAAGAACTCGTCCACTTCTTTGAGGTCTACAAGACCCTCGAAGAGAAGTCGGTGGAAGTCCTCGGCTGGGAGGATGTCGCCACGGCCGTCGAGATCATCGAAAAGTACCGCACGGACCGGTAGGCGGCCCTACCCCTTTTTCGAGCGCCGCGTTGCGGGCTTCGCCTTGCCCCGCTTAGTCTGCCGCCCCTTTCCGCGCCTTGAGGGACCTTGAGCCGCTTTCTTGCGGAGGAGTTCGAGCGCTTCCTCCAAAGTCAGCTTAGAAGGGTCGGTACCCTTGGGAACGGTCGCGTTGACCTTCCCGTCGGTTACATAAGGGCCGTAAAACCCGCTCATCACCCGAATCGGCGACGCCCCCGACGCGCTCGGCGGAAACTCCTGGATTGGAGCGCGGCTGTTTCCGCCTGACTTCCGCCCTTGCTTGGGCTTCGAAAGAAGCTCCACAGCCTCCTCCACGCTCATCGATTTGCCGGCGCGCCAATCCTCCACGCTCCTCATTTCCTGCCCGCTTTGCACATAGGGCCCATACCGGCCGATGCGAAACGTGATGGGCTCGTGGGTCGCGGGATGCTGGCCGAGAGTCGAAGGCAGCCCGCAAAGATAGTCGAGGTCATCCTGGGAAAGCTCGCGAGGATCGACTTCGCTCGGAAGGCTGATCCACTGAGGCTTCACCTTGCCTTCGATCTCGTCGTCCGTACGCTCGACTTCAAGGTAGTAACCGTTCTTCTTGCGGAGCAGAAGCCGTCGCCCGGATTCGGGATGAACCCCAAGGCCTTCGGCCTCCTGCTGCCTGCCCTGGCTCAATAGCTCCAACGCCTTAGATAGGGTCAACTGGTCGGGCTCCAAGTCGTCGGGGACGTTCGCAAACTGCTTGGTTTCGACGGGGCCCTTCTGCAAGAACGCGTGGCCGTCCTTACCGAGCCGAACGATGACTCTCTCGCCTGATTCGGGGTCCGTTCCGAGCTCCATGACGGGGAAGGGGATGTCGTCCTTACGCGATTCCACCGCAGGCCGCAAGCCCGGAGCGCCGTTGCCCCGCAAGAAGAACGTCTCCAGGTACTTCTTGGGGTCCTGCTTCCCGTTCGCTACCTCGTCAAGCGCCTCATCCATCTTAGCGGTGAACTTCAGATCGACAAACTCATGGAAGCTCCCTTCGAGAACCTCCATTGTCAGGAACGCGAGCCAGGTAGGAATCAGCGTGCGGCCTCGATTGCGAACATAACCCCGGTCAACGATCACCGAAAGGATCGTCGCGTAGGTGCTCGGGCGGCCGATCCCAAGGTCCTCCAGCGCCTTGATGAGCGTCGCGTCGGTGTACCGAGGAGGCGGCTGCGTTTCGTGGCGCTTCGACTCGACACCGAGTTTTGCCACCAAGTCGCCTGCGGCAAGCTCCGGAAGCGGAGACTCCTTTTTCTCTAACTCCTCCTGCTGCGAATCCGAACCCTCCACATAAGCCAAGAGGAACCCAGGAAACAGAATCCTCTTTCCCGAAGCGGCGAAGCGAAGCTCTCCGGCGTCGGTGGCGACCTCGATCTCGACGGTCGTTCGGGCCGCGTCGGCGGGAGGCATTTGGCAAGCGAGAGTGCGGCGATAAATCAATTCATAAAGGTCGAAGTGCTGCTTGCTGAGTCCCTGAAGGGCCGCTTTCAAGCTCTCCGGGCTTCGCTCGATGGACGACGGGCGAATCGCTTCGTGCGCTTCCTGCGCGTTTGCGACCTTCGAGGAATAGCGATTCGGTTTGGCAGGAAGGTAATCGTCTCCGAATTTCCTGGATATCTCCTTCCGAATCGACTCGACGGCCTCCTTGGCGAGGTTCAGGCTGTCGGTTCGCATGTAGGTGATCAGACCGACCCGCTCGCCCCCGCCGATATCGACGCCCTCATATAGGTCTTGGGCGACCCTCATCGTTCGGTCCGCCGTCCATCCGAACTTCCGGTTGGCCTCCTGCTGGAGCGTTGTGGTTCGAAACGGCGCAGGAGCGCGGTCCTTAACGTTCTTCGTTTCGACTCGCGCGACCTTCCACCCATCGGCTCGGTCCGCCGCCGCGCGAAGCTCTTCGCACCTGCGCTCGTCCAGGAGCACGGCGCCCTCCGTTCGAACGGTCCCTGTGGAGTCGTCGAAGTCCGCGCCCGAAACCACTGGCGAACCGTCGACGAAGCGAAGGTCGGCTTCGAACTTGATTCCTTGGGACTCCAACCGCGCCCGGAGGTCCCAATACTCCCCTGTCTGAAACGCCCGTCGCTGCTTTTCACGATCCACGACGAGCTTCACCGCAGGGGTTTGGACCCGCCCTGCGCTGAGGTCGCGCGCCACTTTGCGCCACAGAACGGGCGAAAGCGTGTATCCGTACAGCCGGTCGAGAATCCTCCGCGTCTCCTGAGCCTTGACGAGTTGCTCGTCGATCGGGCGGGGGGTCCGAAGCGCCTGCAAGATCGCATCCTTCGTAATCTCGTGAAAGGCGATTCGCATGACCGGAACTCCCTTCCGAGGTTTTAGAACCTCCAGGAGGTGCCAAGAAATGCTCTCGCCCTCCCGGTCCTCGTCCGTTGCGAGGATCAGCTCGTGGGCATCCTTCAAAGCTTCTTTGAGCGTGCGGACGGCCTTCTCCTTGCCGCTCGAAACCTGGTAGTAAGGTTCAAAACCGTTGTCCACGTCCACCGCATAGTCGGCCCACCACTTGCTTTGCAGGTCCTTGGGAAGCCCTTTACGGTTCTCAGGCAGGTCGCGGATATGCCCGACGCTCGCCTCGACGCGGTACGCCGCGCCCAGGATCCGCCGAAGGGTGATCGCCTTTGCAGGGGATTCGACAATGACAAGCTTTTTCGGCATGGTTCAGGTTTTTGAAGGTTGGGGATTTGGCTTCATCCAGCAAATCGGTTGATCGCCCGTTTTCTCTAGGCGGACCCGGTCAGCCGAGCGCTTGCGATGCTACCGGTCCATAGGTCCGCTGTGTCAATGCCCGGTCAACCGGTTCCGAGCCGTTTGGACGCCCCAAACCCTCAAAGGGTTTCCTCCAGAGCGCGTTTTTTGCCGGGTCATTGGGACTCCCTTTGCGGCAGGGAACGAAGAACCTGGGCCTCATTGTTCGTCTCTAGGGTACGGTTCGCCATCACAATGAACGGAATGAAGCTTCGTTGGGTCCTCTTTCTCCTGGCTCTGGTCTCCCTAACGTGGGCAGACGAGACCTTCCTGACGATCCACCTCCAGGGTATGAAGGTCGGGTATGTCCGGACGGCGGTTCACGAAGAGAACGTGGGGGGCGAGGTGTTTCGCCGTACCGACTCGACGACCCGATTCGACGCGAAAATGCTCGGCGCGGCCCTAGGACTTCAGATCGAAGGCTCCACCTGGAACGACGCCAAAGGCGCAACGCGGTCGATGCGCTTTCAAGTGGAGAGCGGCGGCCGATCCCAGACAATAGAAGCCACCTTCCTCGGCAAAGAAATCCGCGTTGCCGTGGACAATTCGGGCAATCTCACCACCAAGACCCTCGACCTCCCGGAAGACGCTCCCGTCACCGACGACGCAGTTCAAGCCCTCCTGACCTCCGGTCTCAGCCAGGGATCATCCCAGTCCTACTACGTTTTCGACCCCATGACCGTGACCCTCGTCAAGACCACCGCCAAGCTCGTCGGGCCGGTGCAGGCTCAGGTGAACGGCGTAGAGGTTCAAGCGACCCTCATTGAAGTCAGCGAACCTCGCGCGGTCTCGAAGGTTTATCTCAGCGCGAAGGGCGACCTCATCAAGATCGAAGGCCCGATGGGGATGTTGATGATCCCCGCGACCCGAGAGGAGGCCCTCGCCGCAAGCGAAGGGGGCGAGTTCCGCGACCTCGCGAGCCTCAGCCGCATCGTCCCTGACAAGCCCATACCCAACCCGTCCGAGTTGCGGCGATTGCGTCTGAGAATCTCCGGCGTCGATCTCTCACGGGCGCCGGGAGACGACCACCAGAGCCTCAAGGAAGAGGACTCGTCGTGGACCGTCGAAACGCATCCGTGGCCGTTCCCGCTCGAAAGCGAAGCCACGATTTCGTCCGCTGCGCAGTTTGCCCAGAAGTGGGTGCGGCCCTCGATGCTGATCCCTTCGGACGATCCCAACATAGGCAAGTTGGCGAGCGGCATCATCGGCCAAGATTCGCGTCTTTCTTCTGCGACCCTGTCCGTGGTCAGGTGGGTCAACCGGGAAATGAGCCCCAACGCCGGGATCGGGGTTTTGCGAGACGCAAGGGAAGTCCTTGCGACGAAGGAGGGAGTCTGCCGCGACTACGCCATCCTCACAGCCGCGCTCCTGCGGGCAACCGGGATTCCGACACGGTTGGTCAGCGGGCTCGTGTACCAAGACGGTGCATTCTATTACCACGCATGGTGCGAGGTCTTCGACGGCAAGCGGTGGTTCGGAGTCGATGCCACGAGGCCCACACTCCTAGTCTCGCCGGGACATATCAAGTTGAGCCAGGGCTCTGTCGAAGATGCCTACTTGTTCACGTTTTTGGACGGTGCGAAAATTGAAGTCCTTGAGTCTTTGAAAAAGCGGCCTACAATGTAAGGAAGATTTACAACTAAGGAATCAAGCGGTTGTCACGCAGACAGAAAGTATTCATCGTGATCCTGACGGTCGCGGGAGGCGTCGCCTTTGCGGTTGCGTCCCCGATGGCGCTCGATGCCATCTACCGCTGGGTCGCGATGCTCATCAATCCAGGCGAGCAGGACAACCTCGGCTATTCAGGGGCGAACTCACCGATCACCCAACTTGCCTTCGGCGTGCTTGGGCTTGTCGCGGGAGCGGGACTGGCGCGGACGTTCGTACTGGTCGGCGACAAAGTGGCCGAGTGGTGGGTCACGATGGACACCGGCGAACGAGTCACCCTGTTCCTTGGGACCTTTGCAGGGATCATCACCTCGATGCCGTTCCTGCTGCTCCTCAATTCGCTCAACCTCGGAATCTACATCCCGCTCGCCGTGATCGGCCTCACGCTTGGGTTCTCCGCGCTCTCGGTTTATGCCCTGAACTCCATGGCCGAAATCCTCCCCTGGTATAAGGGCAGCACCCGCCGCGGTCGAAGGGGTCTTCGCATCCTCGATACGAACGTCCTCATCGACGGCCGGATTTACGACCTCGCCCGTACAGGGTTCCTCGAAGGGCAGTTGTACGTCCCCGGATTCGTACTCGATGAACTGCAGTACATCGCCGACAGCCACGATCCTCTCCGACGCCAGCGAGGTCGGCGGGGGCTCGATATTCTCCGGCATCTCGAAGCGGACTTCCCGCTCGAAGTCCGAATCCACGACCGGCTCGCGCCTGATCTCAACGACGGGGTCGATTCGAGGTTGGTGCGACTCGCCAAGGCGCTCGGCGCAGACATCATCACGAACGATTTCAACCTCAACCGCGTCGCGAGCATTCAGGCGGTACGAGTCCTGAGCATCAACGACCTCGCGATGGCGATGCGCGCCAACGTGATGCCCAAGGAAGGTCTTTACCTCCACATCGTCCGCGAAGGAAACCAGCCGGGTCAAGGGATCGGCTACCTCGAAGACGGGACGATGGTCGTCGTCGATGGGGGCAAGGAGTTCCTCGGTACCGACGTGGACGTTACCGTAACTCAAGTCATCCAGACCGAGCGCGGCAAGATGATCTTTGCCGAGATCGACTTCCAGGCCGCACATGACGGTGAGCCTGACAACCGGAAGAACGACGACCCCGAACTCGCTCGCAAACGCGGAGACACCCGCAAGCGGACGCAATCCTACGGCAAGGGGTTCTGACTTTCCGGTCGGTTCCGGGGTAAACCCGCCGACGAACCGCCATGAAAGTCGCATGCGCCCTCTTAGCCGCCGGTTCCGGAAGCCGGTTCGGCGGGGATAAGGTGCTCACGACCCTTGGGGGCAAGCCCCTTTGGCGTTGGTCGTTCGACACGTTTCTTTCGCACCCCGAGGTCGCTGAGGTTGGCATCGTGGCGTCCGCAACCAACCTCGCCGCGATCGCGGCCCTTGCCCAGGAGGCGGCTTTCGTCGTGGCCGGCGGGGAGACGCGCGCGGAAAGCTCCCGCATCGCCTTCGAGTCTCTCAGCGCCGACGCCGACGTACTCCTCATTCACGACGCCGCCCGTCCGTTCGTATCCCACGGCTTGATTTCGCGGGTGATCGAAGGGATAGGTCTCTCGGGGGCTGCCGCGCCGGGCGTGACGCCCTCGGACGCCGTTCGGGAAGAGTCGGGAGGGTTGCGCCTGCTCGATCGCAACGGCATTAGGCTCATGCAGACCCCCCAAGGTGCGACCCGCGAATGGATGAAGCGCGCCTTCGACGGTTCCGTGGCCGACGCGCAAGACGAGGTGGCGCTGCTCCTGGCCGCCGGGGTAGAACCTCAAGTGGTGCAAGGCGAAGCCGTGAATCTTAAAGTCACTCGCCCCGAGGACCTCTCGCTGGCCCAGAGGCTCGCCGAGCGTTCCGAGACCCGAACGGGATTCGGATACGACATCCACGCCTTTTCCCCCGACCCCAGCCGCCCGCTATGGCTCGGGTGCTCCCGCTTTGAAGGGGAGCGTGGGCTTGAAGGCCATTCCGACGCAGACGTGCTCGCGCACGCAATCGTCGACGCCCTCCTCGGAGCGGTCGGGTGTGGAGATATCGGGACGCACTTTCCCAACTCCGACCCTGAATGGAGAAACGCCCCGTCCCGAGACTTCCTCGCCTTCGCATCGCGAACGGTGAAGGACTTGGGGTGGGCAATCTCGAACATCGATGCGACGGTGATCGCAGAATCTCCTCGCCTGGGAGAGCGTAGGAATGAGATGCGAGAGAATCTCGCAACCGCGCTCGGGATCGAAGCTTGCCGGTTGAGCGTGAAAGCGACCACGGCGGAAGGTCTCGGAGCTTTGGGCAGGCGCGAGGGCATCGCGGCCCATGCAGTCGCAACACTGGTCAGGACGCATAAGGAGTAACCCCATGTTGGAAGTGTTGGTTCGAAACGCAGACGGCAATGTTTCTGAAAAGGATCGCGAGTACGCAGCCAAGAAGCTCGCCAAGCTGGGCCGCTATTTTCACTCGGCCTCCAAGGTCGAACTCGTCCATCGGGAGGAGGGCAAAGGCAGCCTCCCTCAGCACCGAATCGAACTTACCGTCCACGCGGACGGAATCTTCTTCCGTAGCGAAGAACGCGACGCAAACGTTCGAGCTGCCATCGATAAGGCCGCCGAAAGAATCGAGCGGAAGCTTCGTCAGTTCAAAAAGAGGCTGATCGACCGGCATCGAAAGCGCGGCCAGGTCATCCCACCGGCGTTCGAAGAGGTTCACGAGGACGAAGCCCACGACCACGCGCCCACCATCGCCGAACGAAAGGCCTTTCTGACGAAGCCGATTTCGATCGAAGAGGCCGCGCTGCAACTCGAAATGATCGACCATAGCTTCTTCGTTTTCCGCAACGAGGACTCAAACCAGATCGAGGTTCTTTACCGCAGGAAGGACGGCAAGTACGGGTTGCTGAAGCCTGAATGAGCTAAGCGCCCGAAAACGCGAGCAGGGACACGTCGATCGCGCCCGCCTCCAGAAGCGTCCTCGCGCACTCGATCGCCGTTGCGCCCGAAGTGCGAACGTCGTCGACGAGGACCAGCGATGCGCCCTTAACTTCAGCCGAAGCCCGAAACGCTCCCCGAAGGTTGGTGCGCCGTTCCTCGAGGGTAAGTCCCGCCTGTGACCTCGTCGCGCGGACCCTCCGGAGAAGATCGGACCGCACTTCCGCGCATTTCAACTGCGCGCAGAGGAGTTCGGACTGGTTGAACCCCCTCGCGCACCACCGAGTCCAGTGAATCGGCACGGGCACAAACGCGTCGGGTTGGGGAATGCCGCTTGTGTCGAACGCCTCCGCGAGCAGTCGCGCCATCTCCTCAGCAAGGCTCGTGACTCGGCTGTACTTGAGCCGCTGGACGGCTTGCGACGCGCGGCCCTCGTACCGGAACGCGATCGCGGTGGACCGGACATGGGGAGACATCTCTCCCCGGCCCTCTTCTTCATCCCCAGCAGGAAACGGCTCGAAGTCGGAAAAGCACACCGAGCAAATCCCGCCCTCGCCGAGCACCGCGCAAAGGCCGCATCTCGGCGCATAGGCGGTGTCGAGGAAACGCTTAATACACCTCGTCCAAGTAGGCTTGGCTTCGCGCATCGATTTCGCTCACCTTTGGAATCACGTAGCGCTGCCCATCGATGCTGAGGATCAAGAGCTTGTCGTGGGCGATCTCATGGGCGCTCTCGCGCCAGTTCCGAACATAGAAGTGCGTCGGGCCTCTCTGGGTCTCGACCTCGAACAGCCACATCCCCCCATCTTGCTTCAATGAGGCGATTCGCAGAATCTTGGGTGTGAAGTATCTTCGGTCGAGCGATTCGACGAATAGCTCCCGACTGGCACTATCCAACCCCTCCAAGCGGTGCAACAAGAACACCTCTTTGCCCGACCCATCGACCACAGAGAAGTATTCGTTCGGGTTCGACCCCGGAAACGCCCGCTTGATGGACGCCGAAAGGACGCAGAGCTGATCCCGCACTTCGACCCTCAGCGTCGTCGATCCCTCCACCCTTGCGGCACGCACGTCGTCCGCGCAAACGTATCCGAGCGACTCCTGCGACATGCGTAGATTATGGACTCGCCCCCATCCCAAAAAAGACAAGCGCCCGAGTTACCTCGGAGCGCCGTCTTGCCAGTATTCGACTGTGTCGGTGGTTCAGTCGCGGGGTCCCACGCCAAACACCGGCTCGAAAGGAATCAAGCCGAGTCGCGTGGCCGCCCTGAACGCTTGGACGCGATTGTTCACTTGCAGCTTATCGTAGATATTCGCAAGATGAAAATCGACGGTCCGCTTGGAAACGAAAAGCACGTCAGCCGCTTCCTTGCTGCTGTGACCCTGGGCGATCAGGCTCAAAACCTCGATCTCCCGCTTGGTCAAGCGTACTCCTCGTTTGCCGTTGTCCGATCTCGATGCGCTAGGCATTGCCATTAACCCACCCCTCACTAATCTTCAACTGACCGCCTACACCCTTCTTTCCATAGAAGGAGGCGTGATTTGAGATGGATTCGGCAAAACTCCGGAAAAATCGTCTAACCCCGGCAATCGTGCGGACTTCGGCAACGGTACGGGTCAACTCCACGCTCGGCTCCAATGTACTCAACGGTCCGATCTCCGGCGTCGTTGGCAGACCTGTTGCCGAAAGATGGTTCCCAACAGATGGAAGAGCAAAACCCTGCCGAAGTTCCCGGCGAACTTGGCCCGGTCCCATTCGGTGCGGCCGAGCCATCAAATTACGGTTGCGGAGGTCCCGCTTTGACACACCCATATCTCCCCTTCGATTCCAGTCCGTTGGAAATATGCGGCGCGTACTTCTTCGAGGAATCCACCGGCCCGCTCGCTCTCCACGAGCGCAAGGCACGACCCACCGAAGCCTGCGCCTGTCATCCGCGCGCCGAGACACCCACTGGCCCCTACGGCGCACTCAACCATCGCATCCAGCTCAGGCGAGCTTACCTCAAAATCGTCCCTCAGGCTCGCGTGGCTCTCCCTGAGCAAACGCCCCAATGGCTCTGTCGATTGGGCGCGGAGCGCCGCCGCGAAGTCCTTGCACCTACGGTTCTCACGGATCACGTGACGCGCTCGCCGGAGCAAGAGGTCGCTCAGGAGTGGGCTTGCGCCAAGCATCCCCTCGTCCGAGTCCCGGAGCGATGCCACGCCCAGCGCCACCGCGGCCTGCGCGCACTCTTCGCGCCGCTGATTGTAGGCAGACCCCGCGAGCTCCCGCCGCACACCCGTGTCGAGAATCGCAATCGAGACTCCTTGCGGCAACGGTACGTGCTCGAACTCCAAGCTCCTCGTGTCCAGAAACAGCGCGCTCCCCTTCTGCGAAAGGGCGATCGCGAACATATCCATCACGCCGCACCGGACGCCCACATACTCGGATTCGGCTCGTTGAGCCAGCAAAGCGAGCTTTTTCGGGGCGATCTCCAGTTCGGACGCCCGGCAAAGCGCCAGCCCTACCGCCACCTCCAAGGCGGCGCTGCTGCTGAGTCCCGATCCTGCCGGAAGGTCCGCGTCGGTGAGTGCCCATACGTCCGCAATCGGGGCCTCAAACTCCTGTTGGAGCGCCCACGCCATGCCCGCCGCGTATCGGGCCCAATCCCGCGCGATGCGCTCTGGCTCTCGGGCAAAGAACGGTTCCGCCTCTCCATATTGGCTCGAAACAAACACGCTCGGCCCCTCGCTGCGACTGAACGCCACCGCAATCCCCCGGTCGATCGCGGTCGGGAGCACGAACCCCTCGTTGTAGTCCGTGTGTTCCCCGATCAGGTTGACCCTTCCTGGCGCATAGGCCACGCCTTCCGGCGCGCGTCCGAAGCGCTCGGCGAAAAGCCGGGCAGCTCGTTCTTGAAGCATGAGCAAGGGATACCTCATGGAACCCCTGCTCAGGGGGAAGCGAGGTAGGTAACCTCGACGGATGCTGTCGCCGGAAGTGGAACGAGCGCAGAAGTGGCTGCGCGAAAACGAAGCAGGGCTGCTGGCCGATACCCAACGGATGCTCCGCGTCCCCTCGATCGAAGGGGAACCCCAACCTGGAGCGCCGTTTGGAGGCCCGGTCCGAGACGCCCTCGACCTTGCCCTCGAACTCTGCCGCAATTGGGAGATGAAGACCGAGGACCTCGAAGGCTTTGCGGGTTATGGCGAATTCGGTGAGGGAGACAGGTCCATTGCCGCATTCGGACACCTCGACGTAGTGCCGACCGGCCCCGGCTGGAAGTACGAACCGTTCGGAGCGACGGTCGATGACGGCTACCTCTATGCGAGGGGATCGACCGACGACAAGGGCCCGACGATGGCGATGCTGTATGCCATGCGGGCGGTTCAAGTTGCGTGCCCCGAACTCAAGGCGCGATTTCGGATGGTGTTCGGCTGCAACGAAGAGTCGGGAATGCGATGCCTTGCTCACTACAACCTCAGTCAGGCGCCTCCCGATTTCGGGCTCGCACCAGACTCAGGCTGGCCGCTCTATCACGCCGAAAAGGGGATCGCCAACCTCACCGTCGAGGGCCCCTTGCCTCAGGGGTCCATCGAACTGAAATCGATGTCAGGAGGACAGCGGCCCAATATCGTGATCGACCGCTGCGAGGCTGTGGTCGGGGTCGATAGCGCTCACCGGGCCAGCGTTGAATCTGCCCTGGGCGACTACTGGGATGCTAACCTGCGCTGGCATTGGAACGGAGATGACTTGCACCTGTTGGCGAAGGGCAAGGCCGCGCACGGGGCTGCTCCTCATCGGGGCGATTCCGCGGCGACGCGACTGCTTCGGGCTCTCGTCGAAATCGCTCCCGTAGAAGAGCGCGCCAATCTCGAATCGCTTCTCGATCTGTGCCACATCTCCGGGGTCGGTTTGGGGATTCATGGCCGCGACGAGGTTTCTGAGGACCTGACCTCCAACCTCGGCATCGTCAAATCTCACCTCGGCAAGCTCGTGCTGCTATTCAATGTGAGATACCCGGTAGAGTGGCAAGGCGAGGAGGTGCGGGAGCGGTGCGAAAAGCGTCTTTCCGAGTGCCTGCCCGGCTTTCGAGTGGCCGATTTCGACGACGCGCCGCCGCTGCATTTCCCCCTCGATCACCCTCTTGTGGCGACGATTTGCAGCGTGTACTCCGAAGAGACGGGCGAACTGGCGATTCCCAAGGTGATGGGCGGAGGAACGTACGCGAGGATGGTCCCAAACACCGTGAGCATCGGAACGGGCTGGAAGGGCGACGGTAACGCCCACGAGACCGATGAGCGCCTCAAGGTTGAACACCTCTTTCGCATGAGCCGAATCTACGCCCATTTGCTGATTCGCTTGGCCCAACTTCCGTAGCCTTCGTTGGAGGTTGCATTCCTGATGAGCATGAGCTGCTTGTTTTTTGCCGCGTCGCTACTGGCCGGCCTTAGTTCGTCCGCGGGCGAGGTCGATCTCGACAAGCCCATCTACCAGTTCACGATGAACACGATCGAAGAGCAGTCCCTGCCGTTGCTGACGTACAAAGGCAAGGTCCTGATGGTCGTGAACGTGGCGTCTTATTGCGGACTGACTCCCCAATACGAATCCCTGCAGGCGATTCATGAGAAGTTCAAGGACCGTGGGCTGATCGTGCTAGGCTTTCCGGCCAACCAATTCAACAACCAAGAGCCGGGGAGCAACGAAGAGATCAAGGAGTTCTGTACCCAGAAATACGGCGTGTCGTTCCCGATGTTCTCTAAGATCGTGGTCAAGGGCGAAGGAATCCACCCGCTCTACCAGTGGCTGATCGGAAAAACGGACCGAAAGGACATTGAATGGAACTTCGCCAAGTTCATCGTCTCGCGAGACGGAACCAAAGCTTGGCGATTCCCTTCTCGAACGAAGCCCGATGCCCACGAGGTCCTCAAGGTCATCGAGCAACAGTTGGGGTAGGGACGATCAATACTTTTGCATCCGCGGGTCGACATGGGTCGCCCAGCCGTTGATGCCGTCGGACAGATTGCGAACTCGCTTGAAGCCGCGCCGAACCAAGTAGTTCGCAGCGGTAAGGCTCCGATTGCCCGACCGGCACATCACGACGATGTTCGCTTCGAAGTCCAGGTCCTTCAGTCGAAGGGGCAGCGAGCCGAGAGGGATGTGAACGTGAGGGTCGATGCGACTGATGCCAAGTTCTGACTCCTCCCGTACATCGACGAGCACGGGCGGGTTAGGGCTTTCCAATTCATCCTTTAGTTCGAGCGAACTGATTTCGCCGACACCGATCTCCAAGTCCATGGCAAGTGCAAACCCAAACTCGAAACGGATTGTTGCATAAGTACCCGTCGTTACGAAACGGTTAAGCTTGCCTCGACGGCTCTTCGCCTTCGAACCAACTCTGCAAGCCCGCGATTTTGCGGGGAAGCCAGTTCCGGGTCGCCCTTGATGACCTCTTGAGCCGCGCGCCGCGCCTCCTCCATAATCGCCTGATCCCGCACGAGGTCGCCGATCTGAACCTCCAGCGCCCCAGTTTGCCGGGTCCCAAGAAGCTCGCCTGGGCCCCGAATCCTGAGGTCGGCCTCCGCGATCTTGAACCCGTCCGTCGTCCCGGCCATGATTTCCAATCTCTCCTCCGCCTCGCGCGAGCCTCGGTCGGCAAGCAGCACGCAGTAGCTTTGCTCCGCCCCGCGCCCCACCCTCCCTCGGAGTTGATGAAGCTGGCTGAGGCCGAATCGATCCGCGTCCTGGATCACCATCACCGACGCGTTCGGAACGTCCACGCCGACCTCGATGACCGTTGTGCTTACCAAGATGTCGAGATCTCGATCTCGGAACTCCTGCATGACCCGGTCCTTTTCGGCTGGCTTCATCTGCCCATGCACGAGTCCGACTTTGAGGTCGGGATACACCTCATTGGCCAGCTTGAAGTGAAGCTCCTCGGCTGCGTGCGCCTGGACCTTCTCGCTCTCCGATACGAGCGGACAAACGAAGTACGCCTGGCGTCCCTCCTCGATCAGCTTGCGAACGGCCTGGTACACAGACTCGCGCTGTTCGAGGAACTTCCGGTGTGTCTTCACCGGGCGTCTTCCTGGGGGCAATTCGTCGATGATCGTCAGGTCCATGTCGCCATAAAGGGTCATGGTCAGCGTTCGCGGGATCGGCGTAGCGGTCATAACGAGCACGTCGGGATTGCCGAGCCCCTTTCCGCGAAGCGCAGCTCGTTGCAGGACCCCAAACCTGTGTTGCTCGTCGATCACGACCAGCCCCAACCGCTTGAACTCCACCCCTTCCTGAATCAAAGCGTGCGTTCCCACCACGATTCCCGCGTGTCCCGACGCCGCATGAGACCGCGCCCGCTTCTTAGGGGCGGCGGTGAGCTTGCCGACAAGCAGCGCGACCTCGATTCCCAGCGGAGCGAACATCGCGCTGAGGCTCGAAAAGTGCTGCTCGGCGAGAATCTCCGTGGGAGCCATGATCGCAGCTTGGTATCCGCAACGCACGGCGGCGAGCATCGCGCAGGCTCCGACGGCGGTCTTTCCTGAGCCCACATCACCTTGGAGCAACCTGTTCATGGGGTGAGGCGACTCCATGTCCGCAAAAATCTCCTCGATGGCCCTCCGCTGCGCGCCGGTCAGTTCGAACGGGAGCATCCGCCCGATCTCCGTCCAAAGAGGCTCTGTGGGCGCCTGCCCCGGCAGGGGATCAAACAGGGTGAGGGGTTCGTGAGACGATGCGACCTTTCCCAGTTCGGAGATCGGATAGCTGATCCCCGATTCCGCATGGCTTTCTGACCGCTTGAGCGCGAGGGTGAGCTGAAGGCCCAAGAACTCCTCAAAAACGAGCCTCCGCCGCGCTTGCTCCGACGAACCCAACGAATCCGGCACGTGGGATTGCCGGAGACTCCAACCGAGACCCGGTAGCTTGAAGCGCTTGCGGATCGCCTCAGGAAGAGGGTCATCGAGTTCGATGGGGAAGGCGAGCGCCGATTTCACGGCCCGCCGCACGACGCTCTGATTGAGCCCCTCCACGAGCGGGTACACAGGCGTGATCCGAGCGAACGCGCTTCCATCGTCGTCCGCGTCGATGACTTCGAACTCCGGATTCTGAATCTCGTACGCGAACCCGGATTCCTTGACCGTCCCAAAGGCGATGATTTCGCCCTTGATCGCACTCAGCTTCCGCTGAATCCACGGCTGATTGAACCACACGAGGTTGACTGAACTGCTCGAATCCACAAGAGTGGCCGAAATCCTCACCATGCCCCTTCGAAGTGGCCGACCTTCGACCCGAATCAGCCGACCTCGAACCGTCACGTTCTGACCTGGACGGATGCTCCCGATCGACGGAAGGTTCGTGCGATCCTCGTACCTTCGAGGAAGATAGTAGAGCAGGTCGCGGAGTGTGCGGATGCCCGCTTTCGCTAGCAGAGCCGCGTTTCGGGGGCCCACCCCCTTCAAATACTGTGCCTCGCGGTCGAGAGCCGACGCGCCATGCGAGAAGCCAGAGTCGCCCATGCCTGTTGCGGTAACGTTCTCAGTATGGCGGATGACGAAAACGGCCCACCGCAAGAAGACACCGACCCGTTGGCGGAAGTCGAGAAGAAGTTGAAAGCCGAACTCGAGGAGCTTCAGCGCATCGACGAGAGGATTGCCGAATCGCGAAAAAGGTCCGCGCTGCCGGACGTGCCTGAATGGGACTACCAGAGGAAGCGCGCTCCCAAGAAGACAGAAAACATCGAGTACTTGGGCCTTGGGGTCGGGCTGAGCGTCGCCTATACCCTCGTCGGATGCATTGGGGTGGGCTGGGGCGTCGGTAAGCTCATCGACCTCAATACTGGCTCAACGCTGGGGCAAGCGATCGGGACGATGATCGGAGCGATCGTGGGCCTTGGGGGAGCGCTCTTCACCCTCATTCGAGCCCAAAACAAACCCCGCTGACCTCTGATGAACAAGCAACGCGCGCTCGGAATCTTCGGCATCGGCCTTGTGGTCGCGATCTCCGCTCTGATCCTCGACTGGAGGTTCGGCGTGGGGCTGCTGCTGGGACTTCTGAGCGGCGCATTCGGCGCATACGTGCTGTACCGGACCGTCGAATTGGTGCGGTTCTCCGACCTGCCCCCGAATCGCCGCATCCTTGCGACCGTCGCTGCGTTCTTCGTGAAGTTCCCACTAATCGGAATCGCAGGTTTTGCGGCGTATTCGCTCAGCATGGAGGCGTTGACGGCGTTTACAATCGCTGTCGCGATGGTATACTCTTCGCTGGTCTGGCGGGCCACCCGTTCAGACCTTTATTCGCGCTAAATGGACATGGGCGGACAAGGATTGGTTCAATCGACACTCCTGGCGGCATCTGAAGGCGGACATGGATCCCCCTGGCAGATTTTCGTTTGGGTCGGTATCGTCCTGGCCCTGATCGCCTTTCTGCTGACCCGGATTCAGGCGGGCCTCTCCAAGCGAGTCTTCCGAAATCCCATTGCCCTCGCCGGCGAGCACCTCTACTATTTCCTTGAGAACCTCGCCGTCAGCGTGATCGGGCCACACGGAAGGAAGTACCTGCCGATGATGGCGACCTTCTGGGTTTTCATCTTCGTCTCGAACATCCTCGGCTTGTTCGCCGACCACACCCCCACGGCGGACTGGAGCCTGAACTTGGGGCTCGCGATCGTCGCGGTACTTTATGTTCAGCATGAGGGCATCAAGGCGAACGGGGCGTTCGGGCACCTCAAGCACTTCGCCGGACCCAAGATGGTCGGTGCGCTCGTCGCCGTATCGGGCCTCATCTTCATCATCGAGCTCATCTCGGAGGCGATGAAGATGATCTCGTTGTCGCTAAGGCTCTATGGGAACATTCACGGCGGTCACGAGGTCGTGCTCAACCTGAACAATCTGGGGCACTTCGATGCGTTGGGAATCGAGTTCGCGGTGCCCATTGGTGCGTTGCTCATCCCGATCAAACTGCTAACCTGCATCGTTCAGGCGCTGGTTTTTACTTTACTGTTTTGCGTGTACTTGGGACTCGTCACTCACCACGAGGAGGATCACGGACCTGCCCACGCACACGCTTGAGGGCGGCGCGGCGCCCCATCCGCGCAACGACAAGATTTCCTAAGACAAGCTAGGGAACATCAACGGAGGACAAAACAACAAAATGCTCGGACTAGGACTTGGATTTGCGGTCGGACTGGCCGCGCTTGGCGTAGGGGTCGGACAAGGCATCGCGACGAACGGCGCGATGCACGGCATGTCCCGACAACCCGAAGCCTCGGGAAAAATCCAGACCGGTATGCTTATCGGTCTCGCGTTCATGGAACTCGTGTTCCTTCTGACGTTCGTTATCACCCTCATTCTGCAGGGCAAGGTCACAGGCTAGACCTCGAAACCGATAGGGGCGTGGGCTGGCGTCGCCGCTTCGCGTCCCTATGAACCAACATGGCTGAACAAGCAACTGAACCAACCGGATCGGGCAACAAGTGGCTCGGACTGATCGTAGGTGTCGTCCTCGTGCTGCTGGGGTCAACGGTCTTCAAGGACCTCCAGGTTCCGATCCCCGGACTCGACCTCAACCTCGGCAAGTCCGCGGCGATGGCGGGCATCACGATCTTGCTCTTCCCGCTGATTCGGATGTTCTACACCGATCCGCTCAAAAACGCCATCAACGAACGCAACTCTCAACTCGAAGAGACCTTCACCGAGGCCGAAGAGTTGCGGCAGCGCATGGACGAGATGCGGGGCGAATACGAGCAGAGGCTTTCTGCAGCGGAGGCCGCCGCGCGGGAGCAAATTCAAGCTCAGATTCGGGAAGCCCAAGCGCTTCGCGACCAACTGCGCGCCGAGGCCGTCCAACAGGCCGAGCAGTTTAAGGCGAAGGCGATCGCCGACATCGAGCAGGAAAAGCAACGCATCCTGAACGATCTGCGAGTCCACGTGGTCAACTTGACCCTCCAAGCCACAGAGAAGCTCGTCGGGGAGTCCGTCGACAACGAGCGCAGCCGAAAGCTCATCGACGAGTTCATTGAGCAAGTCGAGGTGGCGGGCTAAATGGGCGACACCCGAGTGGCTCGGCGGTATGCCGAGGCCCTTTATCGCGCGGCGAAGTCGCAAGGGATCGTCGAGAGCGTCGAAGCTGACCTCGCTGGGGTCGTGGGGATCATCGAGCGCGATCCGGGCTTCGGGGAATTCCTCGTCAGCCCGAGAATCGCCCGCGAGCACAAGCTGCCCGTCCTCGAAAGGGTGTTTTCCGACCGCGTGACCGCCCTAACGATGCATGCGCTCCGGCTCATGCTCCAAAAGCGGAGGGAAGACCTCGTCCCCGACGTGTACAAAGCCTTCGTGGCCATTCGGCGCGAGCATGGGGCTGTGCTATACGCCCACATCGCCTCGTCGATCGAACTGACGGAAAAACAACGGTCCGCACTCCTCACGAAACTCGAGAAGGGAAGCGGCAAAAAGGTAGAAGCGGAGTTCTCCGTCGACTCCAACCTCCTCGGAGGAATTCGGGTGGCGTATGGCAACTTCGTCCTCGACGGTTCCGTCCGCGGGAGCCTTCGCCGAATGCGCGACACACTCAAATACGAACTGCTGAAGCAGGCATAAGAACATGGCAATCCGACCCGAAGAAATCACCACCATCCTTGAACAGGAACTCAGTAAGTTCCAACGAAAGGTCGACGTCGAGCACGTCGGAACCGTCCTGCAAGTGGGCGACAGCATCGCCCGCGTGTATGGCCTTCCCGACTGCCAAGTGGGCGAACTCCTCGAGTTCCCCGGCGGCGTCATGGGCCTTGCGTTGAACCTTGAAGAGGACAGCATCGGCGCGGTCTTGATCGGCGACGACACTGAGATCAAAGAAGGCGATCCGGTCAAAGAAACCGGCCGCATTATCGAGCTTCCTGTCGGAAAGGGAATGCTCGGCCGCGTCGTCAACGCTCTCGGACAACCGATCGACGGCAAAGGTCCGATCGCCAGCAACGAGTTCCGCAGGCTCGAAGTCCTCGCCCCCGGCGTCGTCCAAAGGCAGCCAGTGCAAGAGCCCCTTCAGACGGGCATCAAGGCCATCGACGCGATGATTCCGATCGGCCGCGGGCAGCGCGAGCTGATCATCGGCGACCGCCAAACCGGCAAAACCGCCATCTGCATCGACACGATCATCAACCAGAAGTCGACTCACGAGCCTGGCGGCAGCCCGATGCACTGCATCTACGTAGCCATCGGACAGAAGATGTCGTCCGTCGCGCGGGTCATCGCCACCCTCGAAGAACACGGAGCGATGGAGTACACCACCATCGTCGTCGCGAGCGCCTCGGACCCGAACGCGATGCAGTACCTCGCGCCGTTCGCTGGCGCAGCAATCGGCGAGTACTTCCGCGACAACGGCATGCACGCCCTCGCGATCTACGACGACCTCTCGAAGCACGCGCAAGCGTATCGCGCGGTCTCGCTGCTCCTGCGACGACCCCCCGGCCGTGAAGCCTATCCCGGCGACGTGTTCTACCTTCACAGCCGCCTGCTCGAACGCGCGGCCAAACTCAACGATGATCTTGGCGGAGGGTCGCTGACCGCCCTGCCGATCATCGAAACTCAGCAAGGCGACGTATCGGCCTATATCCCCACAAACGTGATTTCGATCACCGACGGGCAGATCTACCTCGAACCCGACCTATTCTTTGCGGGCGTGCGGCCGGCGATCAACGTCGGAATCTCCGTCTCCCGAGTCGGAGGGAACGCGCAGATCAAAGCGATGAAGCAGGTCGCGGGCAGGCTCAAGCTGGAAATGGCGAACTTCCGCGAAGTCCAGGCCTTCAGCCAGTTCGCGAGTGACCTCGACAAGGCGACGCAGATGCAGCTCATCCGCGGCCAGCGCCTCACGGAGCTTCTCAAGCAGGGCCTTCACGTCAGCTATCCGGTCGATGAGCAGGTCGTGGCGATCTTCGCAGGCACTTCCGGATTCCTCGACGGCATCCCGAACGACAAAGTTACGAGCTTTGAAGAAGGTCTCCTAAGTTTTGTCAAGGACAAGTATCCCGAAGCGCTCGAGTCGATCAGGACCACGAAGGAAGTCTCGAAGGAGATCGAAGAAACCCTCAAGAAGGCTTGCGCTGAGTTCGCGGAGTCGTTCGGCAGCAAGAAGTAATCGATCGGCGACCTATGGCGACACTGAAGCAAATCCGGGGCCGAATCAAAGCGGCCAAGAGCATCCAGCAGATCACGAGGGCCATGAAACTCGTGGCTGCCGCGCGCTTCAAGAGGGCCACCGAACGCGCCCTCGCCGCCCGGCCCTACAGCGAAAAGCTCAAGGATGTCGTGAGCTCGCTCTCAGGCGCAGGCGAACTCCCCGTACATCCTCTTCTCGAAAGAAACGACTCCGACAACTACGCGCTGATCCTCGTCACGGCCGAGCGCGGGCTTTGTGGTTCCTATAACACGAACCTCATCCGTAGAGCGGCGCAGTTCCTCCGGGAAACGCCAGGGGTGGCGAAAGTCATTGGAGTCGGCAAGAAGGGCGCGCTTTTCTTCGGCAAGCGAGGGTACGAGGTGGTGTACCAGCACACTTTGCCCTCGGCGGGAGCTTCGTTCGACGACGCGAAAGCGGTCGCTAAGGTAACCCAGGAGTTGTTTGAGTCGGGCGAGGTCTCGAAGGTCTACCTCTGTTACGCCAAGTTCTACTCGGCGATCCGTCAGGTACCTCAGGTCGTGCAACTCCTACCGATCGAGCCCCCGGAGACCGAAGAGAAGTCCGGCGCGAACCTAGGTTACATCTTCGAGCCCACCGCAGACACCCTCGTGGGGACGCTTCTGCCCCGGTACTTCCTCACGCTCCTTTGGCAAGCCCTTCTGGAGGCGACGGCGAGCGAGTTTGCCGCGCGGATGACGGCCATGACGAACGCCACCGAAAACGCGGGCAAGATGATCCAGAACCTGACTCTCAAGGCGAACCGCGAGCGGCAGGCTACGATCACCAAGGAAATCCTCGAGGTCGTCTCAGGCGCCGAAGCCCTCAAGTCGTAGAAAACCCCTCACAAAGGCCGCCCGTCGAAGCCCGGTTCCGGTTCGAATTCCACCCACTCGATCGCGGGCAACTCGTTGCGCAACCTCACCGCCAACGCGGCCATCCCAGGGTTTTCCGTGGCGTAATGCCCTGCGGCGAAGAGGGCGAACCGGCTCTCCATCGCATCGACCGCAACGTCCTGCCGTACCTCTCCCGTTAGCAGGGCGTCCGCGCCGGACTCTCTCGCAGCCCGCCAGGTGCGATCCGCTGCGCCGCCCACGACCGCGATCTTCGTGAGCTTGCGGGCAGGGTCGCCCCAGGCCCACGTCCGGGTTTCGAGGCGTAGATCGCACAACTCCCGAAACTCCGCGACGGTCATAGGCGTTCGAAGCTCGCCGATTCGGCCGGAGGGCTGTTCGGGCGCGCTCACGAGGGGGAAGAAGTCGTACGCGGGCTCCTCGTAGGGGTGAGCGGCCAACAGCGCTTCTCGAACGGACTTTAGCCGGGACGCAGGAAGCCTCATCTCTAGCCGCAATTCCTCCACGTTCTCGACTTGGCCGGAAGACCCCACCGCAGGGTTCGTGCCCTCTCTGCCAAAGAATGTGCCCGTCCCCGACGAAAGGTACGCGCAGCGGTCATAGTCCCCGATCGAACCTGCGCCCGCTGCCGACAAAGCGTCGAGAAGGGAACCTGCTCGGGTAGGGGGAACGAAAACGACCAGCTTGACGAACGCCGTCCCTGGTCCTGCCTCGCCAAACTCGCCTACGTTTTCCAAGCCCAATCGCTCGCAGAGCGTGTCGTTGATGCCTCCCGGAGCGGAGTCCCAGTTCGTGTGGCAGGCGATCATCGAAAGGTCGGCGCGGGCGATCCTCAAGGCCATCCGCGACCCAAAGCTCAACCCATCCAGCTTCCGAATCGGGTCCCAAATTGCGGGGTGGTGGCAAATTAACAGCTCCGCTCCACAACCCGAAGCAAAGCTCATCGCGCCCGGTGAGGGATCGAGGGCGACGACCCCTTGGGTCACCACATCGTCCGGAGTCCCGACGAGAAGGCCGACGTTGTCGTATTCGAAAGCCCACCGGCAAGGGGCGATGCGTTCAAGGGCCTCAAGCACGTCAGCAACTCGAATCATGCCCGTATTGTGAGCGAAACGACGGCATTCGGGTACCCCATAAGCCGGAACAGGAGCCCTTAGGCTCCTGTCGATTTCAACTCCCGGAGTTCTTGCCGACTCTTCGGATTTGTTATAGATTCCTTATGATTGCTCGTAACGATACAATACTCGGCAAGTTTTCGAAGCGCGCTTTCGACCGTCCGATCGATGCTCTGCGGGCTCATGAGACACATGGCCAAGAGAGCGAACGCTTCGTCCTCTGTGAGCTGCAAACCTTCCGGCAACTTGCCGTCAACCATTTGCGCCCTCCTCAGATGGACTACCTGAAGTTTAGACGGAATTCAGCCGAGAAAGTTCCTGTTGCCGCAGCTTTCTCCTGAACAAGCCTCGAATCCCCGCAATTCGTCCGAGCGCTCCGAGGACCCTCGGTATAATTCGTCGGTGCCTAACTCCGAGTACCTTCAGATAGGCGGTCAAGCCATCATCGAAGGTGTCATGATGCGCTCCCCGAAGCATTTCTCAGTGGGAGTGCGCGCGCCGAACGGGGAACTCGTCTTGCAGTGCGAGCCGCTCGAAAAAACCTGGATCGGCAGGCAGAGGTGGCTCAAGCTGCCGTTTCTCAGGGGAACTTGGGCGCTCCTCGACGCGCTGACCCTCGGGTACAAGGCGCTTCGCTTCGCAGGCAATATCCAACTGGCACCCGAATATCAACTGAATGAGGGCGAATCCAAGGGCGAACTCGACAACACACCGATCCCGCCTAAGCACAACGAGACTATCGGAGCGATTCAAGTGGGCATGGCTCTGGTCGTGGGCCTTCTCATGGGCTTGTTCCTCTTCAATTACCTCCCAAACTTCCTCGCGATCCAGGCGAAGTCCGCAGGCGTCGAAAACCCCATCCAGATCAACTTCATCACGGAAGTGCTGAAGGTGATCTTCTTCTTGGGCTACATCTACCTGATCAGTTTGATGCCCGACATCAGGAGGCTGTTTCAGTACCACGGGGCCGAGCACAAGGCGATCAACACGCTCGAAGCAGGCCACGAGCTCACCTTAGAAAACTGCCGCAAGCAAACGCGCCTGCACCCTCGGTGTGGAACGAGTTTCGCCATCGTGGTCTTGATCGTCAGCATGATCCTGTTCACCTTCATGCCGAAGCCCGAAATCGAAAGCTCTCGCATCCTTACTTCGATCGCGCGGTTTCTCGTGGAGTTGCCGTTGCTGCCCCTCATCGCCGGAATCAGCTTCGAAGTCATCCGGTTCGCCGGCAAAATGCGTTCGAGCAAGCTGATCAATCTGCTGCTGTGGCCAGGGCTCATGAGTCAGTACCTCACGACACGGGTCCCCGACGACTCGATGATCGAGGTCGCGCTGGCGGCGCTTCGCGCGGTCGTCGAAGCGGACGCCCAGGCAGAATCGGGGCCGGACTCGGGTTCAGGACTTGCCGCAGCCGCAGCGGGCTAGACCCAGACGCGGGCCTACGGAACCGACACGAACCAGACGCTCCAGATCAGCACGTACGCCACGGCGCCGACCGCGCTCGCCTGCCGCACGAAGACCAAGTTCCTTCGGCTGTACCACACCAAAACGGCATAGGTGATCAAAATCGTCAGCGACTTAACCAAGGCGAACAGCCACTCGCTTCTTTCGAGCAGGGGGCGCATGAGAGGGTTCAGCTCGACGATGAGGCCCTTGGAGTGCAGGAGAGCGGTCAGGACCAGATCGAGCAGACTCACTCCCATCAAGAGCGCGATGGCCCGGCTCGGAAAGAGCGCCTTCATACTTCCATGACGTATCAATCACCGTGCCAATGGACGACATTTTTTCCAGTTCTCGAATGAACTCGTCCTGAATCTTTCTAGCCTGAGCGGTCGGACACGAAAAGTGGTTCATCAGGAGGCTTACGACGAGGGTCTGCCCCGAGGGCGTGCGGACGTAGCCCGAAAGCGACGAAACCATGTCGAGCGAACCTGTCTTGCCTCGAAATGAGCTTCCCTGAAGCCTCGAACTGAGCGTTCCATTGCCAGGAGACGCTAGGGCATCCATCCAGAGGTCGCTCCACGGCTGTCTCTGCGCCCACCGCAAGAGCTTGGCGATCGAGGCCGCCGTCACAAGGTTGTGCCGACTCATCCCGCTCCCATCGTAGAGGGTGAGCGTCCTTTCGTCGAGCCCGGCAGTTCCAACAAGGAACCCCCTCCACCGCTTCGTGGCCTCGGCGTACACGTTGTTGGGGAGCGCTTCATGCAGTCCCGCAGCCATGAGGAACAGGTGCTCGGCGACATAGTTATCGCTGGGAACGAGGCACTCCTTCGCCATCTCGCCCACCGATTTACCCGTGATCGTCAGGGTCGGAAGCGAAGCGGGGAGTTCGGCGAGCGGCACGAGCACGCCCCCGAAAACCCCCGCAGCCAACTTGTCAGGCTCAGGAAGCGCAAAGTTCTCGACAAAGGTCCTCGCTTTCGGCAGGTCTCCGCGCACGATCATCAGCTTCTTGAAAGGGTCGTACTCCCTTAAAGAGACCCCGCCGGGAAAATGCCGGACCGTCACTCCAAACGACTCGGGAACGAGCACCGGTTTGCCGTTTTCCGCATAGAGTTGAAACGCGCCTCGATCGAAGGAAAACGCCATGATCTGGGGAGCGTAACGGTTGGGCAGGTCGTCGTGCTCCCACGTGGAGGGAACGCCCACCCGGTACGCCTGCCGGACGGCAATCGGCGCCACGTCCGAGAACCGCACCTTGGCGGCGGCGGCTTGGAGGTCCGCCAGGCTCAGACTCGGATCGCCGGGCGCGTCGATGGCGATTCGATCGGCGAGCCTCCAAATCCGAGTCTGGGGACGAAAGTCAGGTCCCAGCGCGTGCAGCGCATAGGACACCGACAGCAGCTTCTGGTTGCTCGCAGGCATCAGCCGAAGGTCGGAATTCCTTTCGTAGAGCACTGTCCCGTCCAGCGTCGTCACGATCGCGCCGACAGACGCTCCTCGGAGATCGTCATGGGTAAGAATCCGGTCGAGAGGAGCCTGGAGGGCCGCCGCCAACAATAAGGACCACATAGAGTCTCAGTTCGCCCCCGAAGGCTCTAAGTCCTGCCTGCGCTACGGGGAGAGTTCCTCGGGAAACACCGGTTCGGGGATGTGGTCGTAGGCGCCTTGCGCGATGTCGGAAGCCATTAGCTGCGCGTACTCCTTCAGTTGCGGATCCGATTCCACATCGGCGCATTCTTCGAGCGCTCGCACAACTGCCCCTCGCAACTCGGGGTCCCATTCGACGACGTGAAAAAGCCCATGGATCGCGGAGCGACGGCCGACCTTGCTCACGCACCGAAGGCACTCGATCAGTGCTGGCCCGCCGATCTCTCCCGGCAGATGTCCGCCGAGGACCACTCCCGCCTTATAGATCGTCCTCGCATAGTCGTCCTCCGCGCTCCAGATCAGGTCGCGGATCGTCGCAACGACCTGGGCTTCGTCCTCGGATGTCCTGCAGAAACTGGGGAAGTCCTCAAACAGGTCCAGCACGCACCATTGCGCCGCCCGCCGATGCGGATGGCGTCGGTCGGCAAGCACTTCGAGCAGGGCAGGCAAGAACCGGAACTGGCTCGCCCGAAGCTCGATCTCCTTGCTGGCTTCGTGCGAAACGTCGCGGTCCGTACAATAAAGCAACTTCAGCAGCGAAAGGTTGTCCAACGAGCGGATCGACCCCGTGAACCTACCTTCAGCCCCCAAGGCTTCCGAGATGGCCCTCTGCCGACGAAAGAGCGGTTCTGCGCTTTCCTTCATCCGCTTGAGCATCGCTTCCAAAGTGTCGCCCTTGGCTTCGAGCCAGAGGGGTTCGCACCTTCCGAAAACGCCATAGGGCGTGGTGGCGGTCTGCACAGGAAAGGTCTCGCCGTGAGCGCGAAACTCCGCCGTGCCGCGCCAGTCGCTCGAATGTAACGGATACCTGTGACTTACGGCCTCCGGCGGCCAAGCGAACGGCACTCGGTGTCCCGGTTTGACCGCTGCGGTGTCTCCCCCCCTTCGAGCCACGGCCGCATCGATCAGCGCGCGGATCTCTTGGGCCGCTTGCTCTGCCGTTGCCTCGTCGGTTCGTTCGGTCTCCATTTTCAGCGGGCTTCCCGCGCGCCCCTAAGTCTTGGTCACCTACCCGTAGCGATTCTCGCGATGTGGCGATCGATAGTGGCTTTGGAATCGCGGTAATGCGCCATGGTGAGCCCATCCAGGTTCGAGCCGGCGCGAATGGCGTTGCCGAATCGCGCGCTCAATCGGGACAAGGCGTCGGAGGCTAGTGCCCGGACGTCCTCGTTCACCCCGCCCGGCGCAGCGCCCGACTGAACCATCAGCGCGTTGATCGCGAACTTCTGAAGGTCGCGCCGAGTTGCCGATACTCCCTTGCCGGAGCCGACCTCGGTGAACACCGCGCCCAGCAGCAAGCTGAAGTGCTCGTCGAGGCGGTAGGCCGACGTTCCCGCCTTGATCTCGTTCTCTGCGATCCTTCGAGTGGTCGCCGAACTCATCAGCATCGAGTACAGCAGCGTCTGGCGGGAGCCCACGTAATCCCGAAGCGGGGCCACCCATGCCGAACTGGTGTCTTGCTGAAAGTCCTGGCTGAGGTTGATCAATACGTCCGCCGGAAGGTCGAGAACGTCGTTCTTGAACCCATAACGAGCGATCAGCCGCATCGCGTCGCGCTGTTGAGTCGCCAACACAGGGGCCAGCGTCGGTTTCTGGTTCGCATCGCCCTTGAAGTTCCGGTTCGCGGCAACGCCCCCCACAAACCGGGCGGAGTTCTGGCACTCTCGGAACGTGCGGTTGAGCGCGCTCAGGATCATCTCCGTGCGCTTGGCATAGCTTTCGCCCGGCTTCGGCAACTGAGTCACGGCGAAGTTCACGACGTTCGACGCCGCGCGCAGCACGAGCTCGCTGAATTCCAGGGGATTGCTGGAGTTGTCCATCCGCACCACGAACGGGTCGAAAGAATCCGCGTTTTCGTCGGTCATGAATCGGTGCCCCGGCATGCCCGATTGCGCGGCGATCTGGCTGAGGGCGTGTCTTTCGCCCAACGGCGAGTGGGCGCCCGGAATCTCCATGTATCCGAACTTGATCGCCCACATGTCGTAGTCGCCGATTCGCGGCGCATAGAGGTTCTTCGCGCCTTTCAAGATCGCGGGCACGTTGACCGGCGTGTAGTCCATCACGCTCGCGGTGACGCCCCGTTCCGAGGTGATCGCGTCGTTCGCCAGTTCGGCGACCGAGAGTCGCGTCGAGGCGATGAAGTTGTGCCGCAGCCCGAGCGTGTGGCCGACCTCGTGCGATACGATGTCGCGAAGGAACGCCTTGGCGTACTCCTCCCGGCTCATATTCACACCCGAACTCATCAGAGCGTTCCATCCGAACGCCGCCGAGAGAGCCTTTTGCTTGCCGTAGGTACACGAGGTCGTATGCCATCCGAGCCGTTGGGCGGCGGATTCATAGCGCGCCCGCGCCGCAGCAACTTCAGGCCCTTCGAAAAGGAACGTCTCGCAGCTTTCCTTCAGATCGCGCTCATCGTCACGCAGGAGCACATCGAGGCCCCGCTGAACCGCCTTCGAGCCGGGGATCGAAAACCTGTCCTGCTCCCGAAAGGCAGCCCAGATCAGGTTGGCATCCATGTTGACGCCGGCGCTGATGATCTCGCCTGTAATCGGGTCGATCCGTGGCAACGCGATTGCGTAGGTCGCATCCTCGCTCATCGCAAAACGCAAGACGTTGTGGACGCCGTCCGCATGATCCCACTCTTCGAGGGACTCCGGCTCCTTGACCACGACCGCGTTCTTGAACCCGATCCCTTCAAACGCCCGGTTCCAAAAGAGGATGCCCTCGCGGCAAGCCTCCCGATACTCCTTCGGCACCGAGGGGTCCACATACCAGACGATCGGTTTCACAGGCTCGGACATCGCTGCCGAAGGGTCCTTCTTCTTGAGCCCGAATCTGAAGATGAACCTCTGCGTCCGGTCATCGTTGGCGAACCGGGCCAGATCGTAGTAGTCCAGCGTGAAGTACCCTACCCTTGGGTCGCCAAGGCGCGGCATGTAGTCGGAGTCGGCGCGGTACCAAAGGTTGTAGCTCACCTTGATCGGCGCGCTGCGACTGTCCGCAAGGTGATCGCCCAACGAAAGCCCAAGCGCCGCCAGGAGGGGATTGGGCTCGTTGCCGCGCTGCGAGGCATAGTGAAGGCCCATGCGGACGATGGTGCTGTCGCCGGATGCCCGAATCGAATCAGGGGCCGTCTTCTCGCGGTCGAGCATGTAGGGCCCGCCCAGAATCGCCGCCACCATCTCCGAAAGCCGGAAAACGTCGCCCGTAAAGAGGTTGGTCACATTGACCAGCAACAGCTTCTTCTCGGGGTGCTGCTGCTCGATGCGGAACGACCCCAGGATCGCCTCCGGAAAACTTCGCGAAGCCGCAACTCCGAGCGGGTCGTCGGGCGTCCACCGGTGGCCAAGGTGGGGCTGCACGATCCAAACGTTGTCTTCGTGCCTTTCGAACCGCAGGATTTGTACCGCGAAATCACCCACGGGGAACCCAGCCTGAACCCCGTCGGCCATCACCCCGGTATGAAACGTCGCCTGAATGCAAAACGGCTTGTCGAGGCGCTCTTCCGAGAGTTCGAGCAGCAACTCCCTCTTGCGTTGGTAGAGCGGAAAAGGCCCGTCGACGCGAGTCAGGTCTTTGATCGCCTTCTCGTACTGCTCGACTTTCGGGTCCTGTTTCGGCTCTTGCTTTTCTTCTTTCTTCTCGTCCTGTTTTTTCTCTTCTTGGCCCTGGGCGGGGCCTCCCCCTTGCCAAAAGGCGTGGGCTGGCAGGTCGGCGGCCAGAAAACTGGCGGATAGAACGGCGAGGAATGCGAAGCGATGGAGTGACTTCATGGGTTTGATCTCGACAGGTTCGAATCGATATGAGCCTATTATGAGCCTAGTTTCCTGGCTGAGACTGTTTGCCAGACCACGGGCCGGCAGGAAAGGTCCAAATAATAGAACGGAACTCTTGCGGGTCTCGTGGCAATTTTGCCAGGGTGAGCCGCGATTCTTTAAGGTGCTGGACAGTTTGGTATACAATTCTCAGGCAGGGAAGCGGTTTGGGGCATCACGCCACCTTGGGTTTGGGGAGGCGGCACATGCTCGTTTTCGATTTTTTTGACGCTAAGGTTCTCATCGCCGACGATGAGGTCACCGACTACCGTTGGATTCACGATGCGCTCACGCGTGAGGGAATCACTCAAGTTTCGCACGTGTTCGAGCCCGAGTACGTCCTCGAAACTGCCCGGCAGTTGAACCCGGACCTCATCTTGCTCGACCTCCACATGCCCCGAAGGTCCGGATTGGAGATCCTCCAGGACTTGAAGGGTGACCTCAGCCTTTGCTATGGAGTGCCGATCATCATGATGACCTTCGACTCCAGTAAGGAGGTCAGGCGAGCGGCTCTGATGGCGGGCGCGACCGACTTCGTCATCAAGGGCTTCGACTCGCTCGAAACCGTCCAGCGAATCAAGAACCACTTGATGCTCCGAAAGCTCTTTCTCGAACAACTCCGAAGGGAGCGCTACCTCGAAAGGGCGGTCCACAGGCAATCGCTCCAACTCGATTCGACCCATGAAGAGATGTGCAATCGGCTGACTCTCGCAGCCGAGTACCGGGACGACCAAACCGGGCGGCACATCTACCGCGTGGGCCTGATGGCTGAATTCGTGGCCGCCGAACTGGGCTTCCCGAGGGAGCGGGCCGAGCTGATTGGAATGGCGGCAAGGCTTCACGACATAGGCAAGATCGCGATTCCGGACTCGGTCCTCCTCAAGCCCGGAAGGCTCACCGCCGAGGAAATGGCCACCGTCCAAACTCACGCAGCCATTGGGGGCAGGCTCCTTTCGGGCAGCCGGTCCGAGGTCCTGCAGCTCGCCGAGTCGATCGCTTGGACCCACCATGAAAGGTGGGACGGAAGAGGCTATCCGCAAGGGCTCGCCGGGAAGGACATCCCCGTCGAAGGCAGAATTACCGCGATCGCGGACGTGTGGGACGCACTCACGCACGAAAGGCCCTATAAACCTGCGTGGGAGCGAGAGCGCGCCCTGCAAGAGGTGTTTTCGCTCTGCTGCAAGCACTTTGACCCCGAAGTCGTGGCCGCCTTCGGCAGGGTGGTCGAAAAGGGCGATGAAGCTTGGGAAATGCAGGTGGAACGCACCGTCGCCAGGGTCCACCCGCAAATGGTATTGCCCCTCGACCCGACCTTCCTTAGCTGATCAGCGGAGGGGCGGCTGCGCCGGGTTGCGTATGACGATCGACTCCGCCTCTCCCTCGATCAACGCCCAGTCGCCGGACCTCCGAACGATTCCCACCGTCCCGCTGATCTTGCCTTTGCCAAGGGGAATCCAAATCTGCCTGCCTTTGACCTGGGGCGGAAGCCGCAACACGTACGTCTCGATTTCTTCGGAAGCGGCCACCATGGCCTTGGGGTAGTCCCCGGCGAAGGTCGAGCCGATGAGCCTCAGACTCCGTGCAAAGCGGTCGGGCGGAAAGATCGCCTCAGCGTAGAGAACGAGGCCCACATAGGCATCCATCGCGGCCGGCCCCTTGCCCCCGATCGACGACTTGGCGGGTTCTGTGGTCGCTGCCTTCGTCACTAAGGGATCGACCTCGCTCTTCACATAGCGAGCCAACTCCTCGGCCGTCGTGCCCATGACGTCGTCCGGGCGGAGTCGGCCAGCGGCCACCTCGTCGTGAAACCACTTCAGATACAGCTTCTCGCCGAGATACCCGTTGCCCCAATCTTCGGGCGTCTCAAACCCGCCCACCGGGGGCAGAGTCGCATGCCCGTACTCGTGCGCCACCTCGCGGGCCTGTTCGGGCGGCTTCGTAAAGGTCTGAATCCCATAGATGTAGACCGTGTTGACCTTCTTACGGACTCCCCGCTCCTCGTCTTCGTCGAAGAGCTGTTCGCCCCCCGGCCGTCCCCCAAAGCAGAGGTAGAAATCGATAATCCCGCCGTTGTACATGGACGCGTGGTCGGTCTTCAGCTTTCGGATGTTCATGTCCCACATTCGCAGCAACATCCGGCCGATCTTGGGCGCCACGTCGTTCTCTTGCCTCCGAAGCTGCGAAAAGACCCGAAAACGGGCGTTGAACGGCAGCGCAGGGTCTTGCCGCCCCAGCGCTCCTACCGCCCATTCGAAAACCCAACCGTGCTTGGGAGAGGTCTTTGGGGGGTCCATTCGCTCGAAGCTGGTGATCACCATCAGCCGGTTCGGGCCGCCTTCGGGTCCGGGGAACTCCTGCTGCATCGCAGCGGGGTCCTGGCCCCCCAGCCCGCTCAAGAGAAGAAGTCCCGCTAAAGTCGCAACCATCTTCCTAATGCCCTTCCGATTCAAGCCACCGCTCGGCGTCGATGGCCGCCATGCAGCCGGTACCCGCCGCCGTTACGGCCTGCCTGTAGACTCGGTCCATCACGTCGCCGCAGGCAAACACGCCGGGGACCTTCGTTCGCGTCGAGTGAGGTTCGGTGATGAGGTAGCCAAGGTCGTCCATGTCCAGCGCGCCCTGAAACAGTTCGCTATTGGGTTTGTGCCCGATCGCAACGAACAGTCCTTGCACTTCCATCTGACGCCTCTCCCCCGTAACCGTGTCTTCGAGCGTGATTCCGGTCACCTTGCGAAGAGGTTCTGTGTCCCCGTGAATGTCGACGACCTGAGCGTTCCAGATGAACTCGATCTTGGGGTTTGCAAAGGCCCGCTCCTGCATGATCTTGCTGGCGCGTAGGCTGTCGCGTCGGTGGATCACGTACACCTTGCTGCAATGGCGCGTCAGGTAGTTCGCCTCCTCCATAGCCGTATCGCCGCCCCCGACGACCGCGACCTTCATCTGCTTGAAGAAAGCCCCGTCGCAGGTGGCGCAAGCGCTCACTCCGAAGCCGCCAAACGTCTTTTCGCCTTCCAACCCTATCCACTTGGCCTCGGCGCCCGTCGAGATGATGATCGACTTACCGAGATAAAGCTCGTCGTCGCACCACACCTTGAACGGCCGCTCGGAGAGGTCCACTCGCGTCACGACCTTGTACTCGACCTGGGTTCCAAACCGTTCGGCTTGCTTTTGGAAGAGGTCCATCAGTTCGGGGCCGAGTAAGCCTTGGGGGAAGCCGGGGTAGTTCTCCACGTCGGTCGTAATCATCAACTGGCCGCCAGGCTGGAGTCCGGCGAAAACGATGGGGTCGAGGCCTGCGCGTGAGGCGTAAAGGGCGGCTGTGTAGCCTGCGGGGCCAGAGCCGATGATGAGCACGTTATGGAGGGTAGGCGAATCTGACATGGGTTCCTCAGGAGGTCGCGTCCGGCAACTCAACCCGCGTACCGAGCGCGTTGCCAAGAATACCTACGAGTCGGAGTCGAAGAATGTCCTTGAGCGCCCAGACTCGTTGTAAACTGAAAGCACGATGTCGGAGGAAAGCACCCAAGGGGAAAAGGAACACGTAAGCGTTTACACCGTGATCATGGCGATGGTGGACCAGATGTCGGCCATCGCTTGGCAGAAAATGGGTCTCCAGCCGGATATGTTCACCGGGAACGTCGCGGTCGACCTTTCCGAAGCCAAGGTGGCGATCGACGTCACGACCCACCTCGCGACGTTCCTTGAGCCCCACCTCGACGAAGACGACAAGCGAAGGCTCGGCAACCTGATCCGCGACCTCCGAGTGAACTTTGTGGGCATCGGCAAGGAGGCCAACGCATGACGCCGAACCGCTGCCGACGGGTAGCTTCGGAGCCTGCGCGTTGATTGCGGGCCGCACCAGCTTCGAACGAGCGGACTTCGCGAAGCTCGCCGAGTTGTGGGACAAGTTCCACTCTCCGCGATTCCGGGTCGATGCTGAACTCCTCCAGGCGAACACCGTGGGGAGCCCCGTGTTCGATTGGGGGGCCTCCTGCATCCACTGGGATAACGGGGTCCCAACGGGGTTCGTGGCCGTCAAACGCTCCCCAGCCCCCGGACTTTACTCCGGCCCGGACCAGGACACGTATCACCTTTCCGCGATCGCTTTCCTCGAACCCGCGCTCGGGGTCGATTTGCTGTCGTACTCCAAACGCGTGATCGCGCAGCGCGGTGCCTTCGCGCTTCTTTTCGGGCAGGACACGCGCCACTTCTTTCCCGGCTGCCCCTGCGATCTCCCCGTACTCTGCAACTTCCTTACGGTCGAAGGGTTTGAAGAACAACCCGAAGTGTTCGACCTCGAGCGCGATCTTCAGAACTACCATCCCTCCCCTGCTTTGGAGACGGCCTTGGCCGCCTGGCCCGGAGGAAGCGGGCAAGGCAAAGCGTCCGTTCGCACCCTTACCGACAACGATGTGGCCGCGCTGGCCTCGCACCTTCAATCGGAGTTCCCCGGGAGGTGGCAGTACGACGTGTTGCAGAAAGTTGGAATCGAGGGCCCGGAAACCGTCTGCGGGCTTTTCGAGGGCTCTGAGCTGTGCGGGTTTGCCCTGATCCAGGACTCGACTCACAAGCTGCCTGCCGGTGGAGCAGTTTGGCGAGGGGCGCTCGGCAGCCACTGGGGTAGCCTTGGACCGATCGGAGTGGCGAAGTCGCGCAGGGGCACGGGCCTGGGAACCGCGCTGCTTTCGGCTTCGCTGCTGGAGCTTCAGCGGCGGGGTTGCCGTCAGACGATCATCGATTGGACCACCCTCGATAGGTTCTATGGAGCGCAAGGATTCGAAGTCACCCGCCGTTACAAGCCCATGCGCCTCCAACTCGGGTAGCGGTCTCGGTTGGCGCTTCGGGCACGTGGCGAGCGGTGGGAGCGTTCAGTCAGAATGAACGCCATGCGCCCTTCGAAATGGATCGTCTGTCTCCTCTTGTCGCTGGCGCTTTGGGGCTGCGGCTATCAGCCGACCAACGTCGGCGGCGTATTGACCGATGACCTCTACAAGACCTCGATCAGCTTGAGTCCAAGCGCCACCGAGATCATCCGCGGGCGGTGCCAATGGCTCGAAATCAAGGGTCGAACGGCAGCCTGCAACTACCCCGCTGGGCTCGAACAAGTTCCTGTCGTGATGAACGGAGTCAAGCCGAACTACGAAGCGATCGCCGCCGCTAAGCCCGATGTGGTCGTCTATGACCCCGACCTGTTCAACGAACAAGACTTGGAGAAGTTCAAGGAACTCGGAATCGACACCTTCGCGATTGGAGGTTCGACAATCGAAGAGTTTGTGGACCGGCTCATTAGGTTTGCCTCGCTCACCAAAGCCGAGCCGGAAATGTCGGAGTACGTCGATAAGATTCACGCCGCCTCGCAACAGGCCGCAGGCGCGCCGCTCGAACCCAAGCCCACTGTCGCGGTGCTCATCCCTGGCGAAGGTTCGGAGCACATGATCGCCGGTCTGGCGAGCTTCCAAGCAGACATCGTGAGAAAGTCGGGCGGAGAACCCATCGGCCCCGATGCCAAGATGTTCGTTCCCGTCAACGCCGAGATGCTCCTGCAATGGAATCCCGACGCGATCCTTGTGGCGGGCTCCGTACGGGCGATCGCCGACGATCCCCGCCTGGGTTCGCTGAAGGCGCTCAAATCGGGCCGCACCGCCGAGATCGTCCCTGACGTGATGCTCCGGCGAGGCGTTCGAGTGGACGTTCTGATTCGAGAGGTGTACGGTTTTCTGGGTCGAACGAACCCGCCCAAGGAGGGCTCGGAGTGAGCCAAGCCGAGATCGGGGTTTTCGGCGGATCGGGGTTCTACAGCCTTCTCGAAAACGTCGAGGAGATCAAGGTGGACACGCCCTACGGCCCCCCCAGCGACTCGATCACGCTCGCCTCAGTGGCAGGTCGGGCCGTCGCGTTTCTTCCTCGCCACGGCCGTGCCCACACCCTTCCCCCTCACGCGATCAACTACCGCGCCAACGTGTGGGCTTTTCGTTCGTTGGGAGTCCGGGCGGTCATCAGTCCGTGCGCTGCCGGCTCGCTCCAAAAGCACGTAGGGCCGGGCAGCTTCGTCGTATGCGATCAGTTCGTCGACCGGACCTCCGGGCGAAAGGACACATTCTACGATGGACCCGTAACGACGCACGTCTCTCCCGCTGAAACCTACGATCCCGAACTTCGGAGGCTCGCCGTCGAAACGATCCGCGAACACGGGATTCCCTGCCACGAGAAGGGAACCGTGGTGGTGATCCAGGGCCCAAGGTTCAGCACCAAGGCCGAAAGCCAGTGGTTCCACAGCGCGGGCTGGGAAGTCATCAACATGACGCAGTACCCTGAGGCGTATCTGTGCCGGGAACTGGGTATGGCGGTCGTCAACATCTCCCTCATCACCGACTACGACAGCGGGGTGTTCGCGGGAGCGGAAGCCGTCACCGCCCACGATGTGCTCGAGGTCTTCAAGTCGAACGCCGAAAACGCCCGCAAGGTCGTCCTTAGCCTGATCGAGCGTATGCCAAAGGACCTTTCGACCCTCCAACCCCGTGCGGCGCTGACTTTTAGCCGAGGCGATGGACACGCGGCGAGCCCGCGAGACGTCCGACTGTTCGAACTCCTACCCGAATAGAGTCATGAACGTTGTCGCCTTGCTTGCCCTCGCGTTGCCCATTGCAAGCCCGTCGCCTCAAGACGACCTCGTCCCGCTGGGAACGTACGAGATCGGCGGCGCTTCGGTCGTGGCTAAGGTCCCCAATCTGCCCGACCCGTTCGCAGAAGGCCAAGGGCTCAGAGTGACCACAAACGGAACTGTCGTTCCGATCCCGAAGCTCGGCTCTTGGGCACGGATGCGAGCGGCGTATGAGATCGCAAGAGGGTCGATCACCCCAACCACCCCTGAGTGGAAGGTCAAGCTGTTTGTGCTGCCCCGTTGCACCGTGCTCGACCGCAACGAATTGGGGATGTATCAGGTTCGGCAAGGCAACCTGGTGACCCGCGAACTCGAAGAGATTAAGGCTGCTGCCGCACTGTTTGCGTCGATGGTCGAAGCTACGGCGGGCGGGAACCTGAGGGCCACGATCGATTGGACCATCGACACCGAATGGGCCCACACGCGAGCCCTGCCCCGCACTCAGCCTTACGGCGAGGCGTTCCTTCAGGACTATCTCACCCCTCGATTCAACGGCGGCGCTTATGAGGCCGAAGATCGCGTTTACCGCGGCCCGTACGACTCGGTGTTTCTCGTCCATTCGGCCCCAGCTTTGGGAGGAGGAACCACGCTCGTCAACCGAACGCCCGTCACGAGCCTGTCCTTCTACAACGACGGCGAGGGCCAAGGTCCTTATGGCCTTGCGGCTTCGATGTACAACGCCTGGGCAGGGCACCTGCGCTTCGCCGCATCTCGTCACGGCTACCGGATTCCCGCATCGGCCGGGCCGCAGACCGCCTATTGGCACGGCGAAGCCCTCGCACAATCGCTCCCCCCTCTTTGCGACCCAACTGCGGGCTTCCCCCAGGCGGGTTTTGGAAGCCTCACCCTCAGGTCGGAGGCTTCCGGAATCGACTTCGCCGCCCGCAGGGGCGCCCTCGACCGAGCGGAGGGATACTCCTACGCTGAAGTCGCGGAAGACCCGTTCGCGCGGCTCCCCTGGTTCGATAAGGCGTCCCTCGGCGAACGAATCGGCGCGAACCTTTCGATCTCCCAAGGGCGCGAAGCGCTCCAGGTGGAAGGAGTTCCCCGGGCCGAACGGGGGATCGACGGCAGATTGGAGTTGGGGACGGAGTCCCTGGTCCTGCTACGATCGGGCGACCCAACTTGGATCGGCGTCGATCCCGGCGCGATTCAGCGCTTCATCCCCAAGCTGGAAGCGGATTTCGCAGGCAGATGGATCGGTTGGCTGGCCTTCGAGGGAGGGCACCTTGCCGTCGTCCGGGTGAGGGAGATCCCAAGGGGAACCCGCGAAGCCGACCTTCTCGGCCTTGAAACCCCTTTGATAAGCCCCCAAGCTGGCGATGTCGCCCTTAAGCTGGAGTTCTATTTGCGGCAGGTGCAGGCAATTCCTTCGCTCGGATCGGGGGAGCTTTCGCCTGTCTCCGACGCTCAGAGGGGCGAGGTTCTGAATCTCGAATTGCGCGGCGCGGTTCGGGGCCATCGAAGCTACCTTGCCGGGAGCCCGGGCGGCGCAACTCTGTTCGATGCGGCCAAGTCGCGTTACCTGACGTTTTGGGTGAAGGCGGAGAAACCCGAGCCGCTGGTGATCCGGCTTGAAAGCGCGGACCCCTCATGGGGGGGACTCGCCTTCTCGTTGTTCGGGCAGTTCCCCGACCCCGAAGAGGCGACCGCTCCTGCGCGAGGTTTTGAGGTCGCGACGCTCGACACCGAGGCGTGGCAACAGGTCATGCTCGACCTTGCCTCGTTGCCCGGCGCGGAGTCTTCAATGCCGGTTCGTGCGGTGATCCTCGAAAGCCAACCTGCGGCGCGATTCTGGTTTCCCAAGCAGCCCGGCGCACTGCCGAAAGTGCGAATCGACGACCTGATCGTCTCCTCGCAAGCTCCCGACGGGTTGAGCCGAGCGATTTCCGCGATCCCGCTGGCCTCTCCCGACGCGACCTCCAAGTTCCCGCTCGATCGCGCTCTCTGGGCGGCGCAACTGCCTGAAGAGCCCACCCCCGAACAATGGGAGACCGCGCTGAAGCTGTTCCAAGACCCGAGCGAGGTCGTTCGCCTGAATCTGTGCTGGACCCTAACGCGATTGCGAAGCCCCGATTCGATCCCGCTCCTTGCCCGCGAGCTTGCAGGACTTGCGCCACGGGTCTCCGAGGCCGCCGCCGCCGCCCTAACGTTTCAAGAGACTCCCGAGGCGTTCGCCGCCCTCAAGAGAGCCGTAGAAGTGGGGCCGTTCGATTGGTGCCGTGAGTTCGCCGCCTCCGCCTTCCGAGCCCACCCCGATCCCAAAATGCTGGGTTCCCTGAGCGGGTTGCTCACTGGTCGAGGTTGGCGGGCCCGACAGGCAGGCCCCTTGGCCATTGGCGCCCTCGACACGCAAGAATCCAAGACCGTCATCCTCGTGTTTCTTCACGAAATCGACCCTTCTGTCCGGTACGCTGCGACGCGCAACATCGACCCAGACCACCCGCTTGGGGGAAGGCGTCTGCTCTGGAGCGCGGTCAACGATCCAAGTGATGCGGTTCGGCTCGCGAGTTACCTTAGGTTGCTGGAGTCCACCCGTGAAGAACTGGTCGCCGAGGGGCTCAAGGGTGTGCGCGACGACAGCATCGAGGTCCGAAGGCAGATGCTCGAGTTCTTGGCTACGAAGTTCGATGGAAGGTTTCGGCCTGGACTGCAGATCGCGGTGGTCGATCGCTCGCCGGAAATTCGGGCTGCGGCGCTTAGGGCCTTTGCTCAACAATTGGGACCCGTCACCGTCGAAGAGGTTGAAAACGCTCGGCGCGACGCGGATCCTCGGGTGAGAGTGGCCTATCTCGAACTGGCCCGAATCAAGGGTCTTCCCCCGCCAATCGACCCAGACGGAACCCACGCCCCATGAAGCATCGTCTTTTGATATACTCGTGCTCGGGCGCGCCGCAACTCGCTCGCTGTTCGGCAAAGCCTGGCAACCTTGCCATGCAGGATTTCTCTCAAAGGGCACAATAGCAATCAAGTGGGACGGCTCTTTCCGAATGACTGAAACCCAGAAAACGTTCTTGATGACCGGGATCGTGTGCGCTTCTGCCGCGTCCGTGGTGTTAGGCGTAGGCGTGCGCGACGCCGTCGACTTGGGGTTGACGAGGTCGGGCGCGGACACCGTAGCTTCCAAACAGCTTCTCGCCTCTCGCGCCGTCCAGACGGAGATCCCTGAAGGGGAGTATTTCGATCAACTGGCGGGCTTGCTCAAAAGGGAGTTCGTCGATCCCATCGACGACGACCTGATGCTCGCTTCGGGCGCCATTCGAGGGATGGTGCTGAGCCTACAAGACCCCACGACGATCTACATGGACGCCAAGGACCTCCCCGTCTACCGGAAGGCATTAAGCGGCCAATTCGAGGGAATCGGCGCGGAACTCGTGTTCGAAATGCCGCCCACGGCGGGACCTCAGCCGATTCACGGGGCCGACGCTCCGCCCGCGGAACCCGGAGACCTCGTGGCTAGCGGCTCCCGCGTTCCGAGAGTTCTCGTGACCTATGTCGTTCCTAACGGGCCTGCCGATAAGGCGGGAGTCGAACCCGGAGATTGGGTCGAGGCGGTCGACGGACACTGGGTCGTCGATGCGGAAACCGTGGACCTGTTGCGAATGACCCAGCAAAAGGTCCAGTCGGGCGAGTGGCCGGTTTCGAAGCTGGATGAACTCCGTAAGGACCTGCGCGAGAGGACAAGAAAGAGCATTACGCCCGCGAGAGCCATGCAGCGCCTTTCGACCGGAAGCGGCGCGATGTCGGTGAGCTGGCATCGAGGGGAGAGGGTGCTGCCCACCCAGATCGTCGCAGGACCCAGCCGGGTTGCGCCGGTCACCCAATCCGAGGGTGGTTCTTTGCGCGTTCGGCTTGCGCCCGGCGTCCCCCAAATGCTCGCAGAGACCCTGAAAGACCGCAAGGAAGTCACGCTCGACTTTCGTGGGGCAAGCGTCGGCTCGTGGGAAATCGCCAAGGGCATCCTCGAAGTTCTGGTTCCTGCCGGCAGTTACGGTGAACTCATTCGCGAAGACGGAAAGCCCTCAATCCCCGTGACGGTGGCAAAAGGCGCTTCGGCCCCCTACAAGCTTGGGGTCCTAGTCGACGCCTATACGCGAGGCGCTCCGGGCGTGCTGGCGAGCCTACTGGTCGAAAGGGCCGGCGCAACTCTGATCTCGGGTTCGCTCCCCCAAGAGCCGATCGCCGTGGAATGGAAGACCCTTCCGAACGGTTCCGGGTACACGTTAGGGATCGGCAAATGGAAAGCGCGAGCGCGCCCAGGCAGCGAGGTCGGGCAATGAGAGCCCTAACCAAAACGCTAGGCGTTCTCTTGGGCCTCGTTGCCCTTTTTGCGTTCGGGTTCACTTGGCGCGACCTTCAACAGGGCCGCCCGCCTTCGGTCGAAGCTGTCCAATCGCTCCTCACCGGCAAGCCGCAGAAGACGCTCGTGACGGCAAGGACGATGTTCGTACAAGCGTTCGACCACATCCGAACGGGCTATTACAAGAAGGTCGATTCCAAGGAACTCAAGTACGCCGGTTTGGGTGGGCTGATGAACTCGCTGGGCGACCCCCATACGCAGTACCTCGAACCCCAAATCGCCAAGGAGTTCGACCTCGAGACCCGAGGCAAATTCGTGGGCATTGGGGCGAGGTTGCAAGGGGATCCCCTCGGCGCGCGGGTCGATACTGTGTTCGAAGAGGGCCCGGCCCGCCGAGGCGGAGTCAGGGCGGGGGACACGATCGTCGGAGTCGATGGGAAGTCGGTCGGGGGCTTGCCCACGACGGAGATCGTCAAGTTGATTCGGGGCGAAGCGGGGACCTTCGTCAGCTTAGAACTTATCCGCAAAGGGGTCGAAAAGCCGTTCAACGTGCGCTTGAAGCGCGAGCCGGTTGTCACGCCGAGCGTCGAGTTCAAGATGATCGAGGGAGCGCTTATCGGCTACGTCTCGGTCATCAGCTTCTCCGAACCGACGACCGAACAGTTCGCGAACGCCTTGTCCAAGCTCAGCGCGCAACAGGCCAAGGGCTTCGTCATCGACCTCCGCGGCAATCCGGGCGGGCTGCTCGAAGTCGCCGTCGTGATGCTCGAACACTTCGTGAACAACAAGGTGGTCGTCAAGATGAAGATGAGGGACGGCACCGAGGAGGTCGCTCGGACAGGGAAGGGGCGCGGTATCAAGGTTGAGAAGCCCGTGGTGGTGCTGATCGACGGGGAATCTGCCAGCGCCGCTGAGATTTTCGCGGGGGTTCTCAAGGACTACCGCCTCGCCACGCTCGTGGGTGAGCACACCTACGGAAAGGCCTCCGTTCAAGCACCGGTACCCCTTGTCGATGGGGCCCTCGCCAAGATCACGATCGCGCGGTACTACCTGCCCAGCGGCCTCGACATCAGCCGAAAAGTGGATGAGGACGGCCAGTACGTCTCCGGCGGACTCGAACCGGACGTCGTCGTGGAGTTCGAACCCAACGGAGGGACCAACCCGTTTGGCAAACCCGAGTCGGACAACCAACTCCGCAAGGCGATCGAGGTCCTCCAATCCAAGATCGACAGCCCGACGTTGGTGTTCGAGCCTTGGCTTCGAGATTCGATTCGTCCGGCCGCTTCCGAGCGGTTCTGGGTGGTCTGAGCCGGGGATTCCCCGACCCTACGACTTCCGGCGCGGGTCGAGCGCGGCCCGAATACCGTCGCCTACGAAGTTGAGAGCGAAGATCGTGGTGCTCAGCACGAGACAGGGCCACAGCAGCAGCATCGGGTTCGAGGTCATCTCAAACCGGCCCTTCTCGATCATGCTCCCCCAACTTGGGTCGGGTGCCTGAACGCCGATGCCGAGGAAGCTAAGCGTGCTCTCGGCCAGGATCGTTCCGGCAAGATCGACCATGGCGACGGCAAGCAGCACGCCCCACATTTGCGGGAGGATGTGCCGGATCACAACGTAGGGAGTTGAAGCGCCCATCGCGTTGGCGGCGACGACGTATTCGCGGTCGCGCAGAGAGGCGACCTGCGTCACGACCAAGCGCGTGATCCCCGGCCAGGAGGTCACCGCAAGCGCGACGATGACCGGCTCCACACCCGTCTTCCAAACTCCGATGATGAGGATCGCCAACAGAATGTCGGGAAATGCGAACATCCCATCGGTGAATCGCAACACCATGACGCGGAGCCATTTCGGGCCGAACGACCCGATCATCCCAGCCGTGATCCCGATCAAGAGGCTCAGGGCCTGGACCGAAAGCCCGATCATCAACGAAAGCCGGGCGCCGTAGGCGATCCGTTTGAAAATGTCCCGTCCGAGCTCGTCCGTGCCCATCCAGTGCTGCGCCGAAGGGCCAAGGTACGGGTCGGCCACGATGGCGTTGTGGCCCGCAGACCCCATCGGTCCAAACACGGCGACGAGCACCAGCAGCGTGAGGAAGCTCACGCCGAACCAGAACATCGGGTCGAACCGCTTCAAACTTGGCTCTCCCGAATGCGGGGGTCCAGGAGCGGCAACAAGAGGTCGACGAGTAGGTTCACGCCAATGAACATGACCCCCGTGATCAAGATGCAGGCCTGGATCACCGGGGTGTTGCTCTGTTGAATCGCTTCGATCGCTTCGCGGCCGATCCCCGGCATCGTAAAGTACCGCTCGACGACGAAGGAGCCCGTGAGGAGAAACCCGAAGCTCGTTCCAATGGCCGTGATGACGGGCAGGATCGCGTTCCGAAGCGCGTGCTGAAGTACGAGACGGGTCGGCGATACTCCCTTCGCGATCGCGAGCTTGATGAACTCCTGCTTGAGGGTCTCGACCATCGAGGCCCGCGTCAGCCTTGTGAGAGTCGCCATCGGCCGGGCGGAGAGGATCACCACGGGGAGAATCAGGTAGTAGATGTCGTCGGCGACCCGGTTCACGCTCCAGTTCTGAGGCAATACGTCCAACTGAATCGCGAACACGTACACGAGAATGGGCGCGAGAACGAAGTTGGGTAGGGTCACCCCTAGCGTACTGAGGGTGAGAACTGCTCGATCTGCCGCGCGGTTCTCATACACCGCTGCGAGCGTTCCCAACGTGATGCCTACGATGGCGGCGAGCAAGATGGCCATGAGAGCCACTCGCACCGTGTTCGGGAGGTTGCGCTCGATAATGTCGATGACGGGCTCCTGAACGCCGTGGTAGCTATCCCCAAAATCGAGCCGGACCGCGCCCGCAAGAAACCGAAAGTACCGCTCGACCGGGGGATCATTGAGCCCAAATTTCTCTCGAATGCGCGCCTTGGTTTCTGGGCTGGCCTTGTCGCCGGCGATCACCGTGACGGCGTCGCCCGGTGCGATCTCGTCGGCGACGAAGGTCACGAGCGACACAAAAAGCAGGCTCAAAAGCCCGTACAGCAGCCTCAGCAAGATGGCGCGCGCCAATCGCACGGCGAAGAGAATACACCCTGAGCCGCGTTACCGCAATCGAAAACGAAGCGGTCTCAGCTTCGGACGATGCGCGCCGCGACGATCTTGTCGCCCTTGCGAATCGACTTCACAACGTCCATCCCGGACTGGACCTTGCCGAAAACCGTATAGCTGCCGTCGAGAAACTTGGCGTTGTCGAGCAGAATGTAGAACTGGCTGTCGCCCCCGTTGCGATCGTTGGGCGGCGTTGAAAGCCCCACCGCGCCCATCACGTTCGAAAAACCGGAACTCTCGTAGGGAACCTTGGTTCCGCTTCCGCCCGTTCCCATCGTGGGGTCGTCGAGCTTGGTGGCGTCCCGGCTTGCGGGGTCTCCTGTTTGAACCAGGTAGGGCCTGGGCGAGGTCACGACCTTGAAGAAGCGCTGACCGTTGTAAAAGCCACGCTCCACCAAGGCGGCGATGTGGGCGGTCGTCTTGGGCGCCTCGGCGGTGTGCAGCAGGATATCCACATTGCCCCGCGCTTCGATTTCGAGTCGCAACAGCGTGGGGCCGCGAGGGTCGAGCCCGCCGCTGCCCGACGCGACGAGGAGCGCCGCGATTGCAGCTATCAGTCCTAACAACGAACGAACGAACGCCATCACCCTTTAGACGAGCCAACTCCGCCGACGACACCTCGCCGCATCAGCTTTCGAGCACTCTACCGTAACCGTCGAGTTTGGTGAAGCCCGAAAGAATCAGCACCCCGTCGATGATCGACCAGAGCCAACCGATGAAGCAGGTCGGAATCAATATGATGAGTTGGAGGACGCCAATCGCCACATACCCAAGGTACATCCGCCCCACACCCGGCAGCAGAATCTGCAGGATGCCCGCGACCAACCGGCTTCGGTCACTCCGAATCGCGGGATAGCCGTACCCCGCGGGCGTGAGGGAGGCATACGCCGAAGGTGAAAACGTGCCGTAGGGCTGGTGGAACGTCGAACCCGATGGGGGGGCCGCAGGAGCCGTCTCCGCCCGGTGGAGCGGACTCGTCGGCGGCGGGGGCGGAGCCACAACGGGTTGAAAGGAATCGAAAACCGATTGGATTTCGAGGATCGACGACGCCGGGACCCAGTCCGTCATGCCCGTGCGCCACATGTAGGTTTCGCGCGAAATCACGCCGGCCACGATCAATTCATCGATCTGATCGCGAGTGAGAGGGCCCAACTGCCCGTAATGTCCTACGTAGTACCACTCTGCCACGGCGCATTCAACCGTCCCTGATTATGTCCGACATGCATAGCCTACGGGAAAGAGGCCGATTCAGAGGAGAACTTCTCAAGCTTCGGGGCGAACGACCTAACGACCACCGTCGCGGGTAACCTCTTCACTCCATGTCGGTACGCGTTCGCTACGCTCCAAGTCCCACGGGAAGCCCCCACGTCGGAAACGTCCGGACGGCGCTTTATTGCCATCTTTTCGCGCGGCGGCACGGCGGAACCCACGTCCTTCGCATTGAAGACACGGACCGCGCGAGGTTCGTGCCGGGATGCGAAGAGGAGATCGTCGAGAGCATCCAATGGCTGGGCATCGAGTGGCAAGAGGGGCCGGACAAAGGGGGGCCTCACGCGCCCTACCGCCAATCGGAGCGCTCCGAGGCCGGAATCTACCGCCAACACGTCGAACGCCTCATCGAACTCGGCCACGCCTACCCGGCCTTCGACACTCCCGAAGAACTCGAGGAGATGCGCCTTTCGCAGCAACTCAACCGCCAACCGATCGGTTACTTTGGCGGCCTCTGGAGGGAGGCGGGGCCCGACCAAGCCGCCGCCGCTAAGAAAGAGGGCAGGCCCTACGTGATCCGCCTGAGAATGCCCCGCGACAAGACCCTGGTCTGCCACGATGCGATTCGCGGAAGGATCGAATTCGATTCAAACACCGTAGACGATCCCGTGCTGGTCAAGGCCGACGGGATGCCCACTTACCACTGCGCGGCGATGATCGACGATCATCTCATGGGGATCACCCACGTCTTCCGGGGAGAGGAGTGGATTGGGAGCGTCGCCAAGCACGTGTGGCTCTTCGAAGCTCTGGGCTGGGAACCCCCGGTTTGGGTGCATGTGCCCGTCATTCTGGGCAAAGACGGCAAGAAGCTCAGCAAACGGCACGGGGACACGCGATGTCTCGATTATCGCGCGGCGGGGTATTGCCCAGAGGCGCTGGCGAACTTCGTGGCGCTCATCGGCTGGGCGCCGGGGGGTGACGTGGAGCTCATGTCGATGGAGGAGATGTGCGCGGCGTTCGATATCGACGGCCTCCAGCCCTCGCCTGGAGTCTTCGACCCCGAGAAGCTCAACTGGATGAACGGCCATTACATTCGCCAGCTTTCCGAAGAACGTCTGGCCGAGGCGGTTGAGACCTACCTCTCGTTGCCAGACACAGCCGACTACTGGCTCCGAGAGGAGTACGCCGGCAGACCAACTGGGGAGGCGCTGTTGCTCCTATCCAACACCCTGCGGACTCAACCGGAACTGGCCCAACAGGCATTGGCGCTCGAACAGCCTCGCGTCGTGACTCTCGCCGATTTCGGCGAGGCCTGCGCGTTCTTCTTTCAAGAGGAACCGCCGATGGACGAAGCCGCCGTGCAGAAGTGGTTCGGGCAATCCCATGTGCCTGAACTTCTCAATAGCCTCGTCGATTGGTTGTTCCCGTTCGCCGAGAGCCCGGATTCCGGCCCGAGGGCCGAAGAATGCGAGGCCTTTCTTAGGACCTGGGCGCAAGATCATGGCTTCGAGAAGCTCGGTCCCATCGTTCATCCCACACGCGTCGCGCTCACCGGCAAGACCGTGGGTCCGGGACTGTTTGAATTGATGGCCGTGCTCGGACCTGCGAGAATGATCCAGCGGGCTCGTCGAGCCAGGGAGTTCTTGTGGTGAGCCTGGGCAGGCTTGCTCTTTCGGGCGATCCCTCCTACCGGACCTTCCTTGAGTGGGCCGCCTCGCTGGCGAATCCTCAGACCGTCGGTAGCGAAGAACTGGAATCGGCCTTAGCGTTTGCAGACGACCAAGGGATTCAGAACTCAGCCCCTACCGTTCCAGACGACGAGATTCGCCGCGCCGAGGTTTCCCCCGAAGAGTTCCTGGAACTTCGGACGGCCATCGAGCAAATCCGGTCCTTCCACGAAAAGGAACTTGCGGCCCTCACCAAGGGGTTGACCAGAACTTCCAGCGGCTGGTCGTGGAGGACCTCGCTCTCCGGGTTCCAAACGGCGAGTTCGCTCGGCCGCAGGTGGCTGCCTTTGGAACGGGTTGGAATCGTCCTGGAGGGAACCTTGCGAGAGGTTCCGTCGCTCCTCAACTTCTCGCTCGCCGCGCGGGTTGCCGGGGTCGAAGAGTGCGTCGTGGCCTGGGACCCCGCGTGCGATGCGTCTGCCCAGGCGGTTCTCAGGGTGGCTGCAAGAGAGGTCGGAGCCCGAACGCTCCTTCGGGTGGGGGGCCTCAAGGCGGCGGCGCTGATGGCCACGGGGACCGAAGATCGCGGGCCGTGCTCGCTCGTAGCGTGCTCGGCTCCGGGCACACGGACCCTCGGAAGCAGGTTTCTGAACTGTTCGTTCGTTGAGTTGAGTCTGAATGGATTGACCTGCGTCCTTGCGATGGGCGAGTTCGACCGACAGGCCGCCGCCCGCGCATGGATCGGAGGCTTGGCAAAAGGGCGCGCGACAGGTGGGGCTGTGCTGGTGCTTTCGGATCGAAAGGAAGTGGACGCTCTCCTAACTCACGCGGAAGGCGGGATTTCGAGCGGCGAATGGGGTGATCCTGAAGTCGTTCGAGCCGCGGCCGCCGAAAGAGGATGGGTCGCGGTGCTTCCGGGCGAGACCCACGCGCTCGATCTGGTGCAGTCTCTCAATCTGTCCAAGGTGATCGTCTTCACGACGGACGCTGAAAGGACCGCTCTCTCGCTGACGACCGCTTCCCAGGTTCAAATTGGGCCCTCGACACTTCCCACGAAAGCATACAGCGGGGTCGTGGGGCGTCCTACGGTCGCCGACTTCCTCCGCGTTCAAACCGTCACCAAGTTCGCAGGCCGCTAACCGCACAGCCCTAACCCAAACGGGCGGAATCCCCGATACGAATACGGGGCACGCCGAACGATGGTTCGCCGGCGCGTTTCGCAACACATCGCGGGGTCTGCTTCGTCTTCTTCTTGGAACAGGCCATCGCTATCGGAGAACGACAAGACATGACTCGATTGACACATTGGATCCTGCCGCTCGTGGGTTCGGCTGCTCTTGCGGGAGGAGTGTTCTTGCCCGCGCAAGACACCCAACTCGACGCCAAGCAGTTGAAGGAGATGATCACCAACTTGGGTTACGTCCCCAAGGACCTCGCTGAGGGCAAATTCGAGTTTGTGGTCTCGCGGGAAGGGCTCGACATCCCGTTGGCGGCGGAGGTCAGCGCCAGCAAGAACTACGTCTGGCTCACGGCTTACTTTGGGCAAATCCCCACCGATTTTGGCGATCGCCCCCTGAAAATGCTTCGAGCGAACTTCGAGGTTCAGCCCAGCCAGTTCTACATCACGAAGTCCGATAAGCTGATGATGGGCATCGCGCTCGACAATCGAAACATCCATCCCGCCATCCTCAGGCGCAACGTCGACAAGGTTGCCAAAGACGTCGCTTCGACTCAGGCGCTCTGGACGTTCGACGGCTTCGATCAGTCGGGACCTCAGACGCAGGCAAGGTAGCTTCAAGCTGGCAATTCTCTCGGTTTGAGGGCAAACCGGGCGGACTTGTTTGAGACTTAGCCCGTTCGGACCGATAACAGTACGGGAGACCCGATGTTTGGCGTTATCTCGTACGTGGGCATTTGCATGGTCGCATCAGGGGTCTTGAGCGCCCTCTACGTCATCACGCGCCCCATTCACATTCGGGACGAGATGCGGTCGTGGAGGCTTTGGGCGGGCCTGAGCGTCGTCTTAATGATCCTCCCCTATGCCGCCTTCGAAGTCCAAACCCATACCGTCGGCAAAGAAATGGCGGACGCCGCAGAAGAGGTGATCGCCCACAGCGACATTCAGGGTGACCTCAAGTACTACAAGGTTCTCTTCACGACAGGCTCGTGGGCCGACGTGGTCGTCGTAGGCGAAGAGCCCAACACCTGGGGCGGGATCGACCGACCCGTCGTCCGCGCGAAGCTCGTCCGGGAAGAAGGCGAATGGGTTGTCGCGAGTTCACACCTGGTGTATTCGGACAATCAGAACGTCGACGGGATCGTGTTTCCCCCGTTCTGGTAACCGCTTCGAGCATACTGCTCTTTCGGTATGTCCGTTAGCATCCGATTTTGCGGCGCGGCCCGAACCGTGACTGGTTCTCGGCACCTGATTTCCCTGGGCAAGCGCCGAATTTTGGTTGACTGTGGGCTGTTTCAAGGCAGCTCGGAGATTCGAAGAAGGAACTGGGAGCCGTTTCCGGTTCCGCCCGACAAGATCGACGCCGTGGTCCTGACCCACGCCCACCTCGACCACATCGGATATCTGCCGCGGTTGGTACGCGAAGGCTACTCAGGTCCGATCTACGCGACCCACGCGACGGTCGCGCTCGCGCGGATCAGTATGCCGGACTCGGGGCGTCTGCAACTCGAACAAGCCCGATTCCTCAACAAGAAGGGCCTGACCCGGCACGAACCTGCTCTCCCGCTCTATACGGAAGCCGACGCCTACGCCTGCCTCAAGCAGTTCGTCGCCGTCCCTTACGGCAAGTTCCACGAACTTCCGGGTAAGGCGACCTGGCGCTACTTGCCTGCCGGGCACATTTTGGGCTCCGCTTTTGCCGAGGTGTACTTTCCCAGCGGGGAACGGATCCTCATGTCTGGGGACCTGGGCAGGTACGACACCCCCATCCTCAAGGACCCCGCCTGCGTCGATCACGCCGAGTATCTTGTGCTCGAAAGTACCTACGGGAATCGCATCCACTCGAACGAAAACGTAGAGGAGAAGCTCGCGAGTGTGCTCGGGCAAGCGGTCCGCGAGAGCCGATGCGTGCTCGTTCCGAGCTTCTCGATAGGCCGAACCCAGGAAATGCTCTACTACATCAAGCGGGTACAAGCGTCCGAGGGGTTCTCCAGGCTGCCGATCTTCCTCGACAGTCCGATGGCCAGCGACACAACCATCCGGTACCTCGAACACACCGAAGAGCACGACATCGAGACCCGGATCGCGATCGGCCAGAACGACAACCCCATTGCGCCTGCCAACCTACATTACGTCGCCGATTACCGGGAGTCCAAGAAGCTCAACACTCGGGAAGGGCCGTTTGTCGTGATCGCAGGGAGCGGGATGTGTACGGGGGGCCGAATCGTCCACCATCTGGCCAACCGGCTGGGTCGGTCCGATACGACCGTCCTCTTCACCGGGTACCAGGCCGAAGGGACTCTGGGACGCCAGATTCTGGAAAGAAACCCGGTGGTTCGGGTTCTGGGGCAAGAGATCCAAGTGAAGGCTACGATCGAAAAGCTCAACGCACTCTCCGCCCATGCCGACCAAGGTGAGATCCTCAAGTGGTTGGGCTGCTTTCAGGCCCCGCCCCGAAGGACCTTCATCGTTCACGGTGAACCCGAGTCTCAAGAAACGCTGCGCGATAAGATCGTCGAAAAGTTGGGCTGGGAAGTCGTGATTCCCGAACATCTGCAGGAATTCGACCTCTGAGCGGTCGGCTGCGAGAATCGGGTACTACCCGCCTATGCCTGCGGAGTCCCTCTCGACCGCCTTTTTCGCCGTCATCGCCGTCATTTGCCTCGCGATGATGTTCTTGCACGGCCGTCGCGCTCGTGAGGGGAAGGAGGGCGAGACGGCCACCGCCCTGGCTTACTTTATGTTCGTCGTGGGCAGCTACATGTTCTTCATGCTGCAAAACCGATTGTGGTGGGTTTCGCTGGGCGCGGCGGTAATGCTCAGGTTCTACGGCCAAATGCAAAAGGCGAGGCAGTTTCCGCCCGACCAACCATGAACCCTTCCTTAGAAATGAACCCGGAACGACTTTATTGCGACTTCACCTGGACCCCGACGGGGGAACGGCAAAACCTATGGGTCCGCGAAGGGAAGGTGATTGAACGAGGGCCCGACGTCCAAGCGCCCGAAGGGGTCGAGCGGATTAGCCTGAAAGGGAAGTGGGTCTTGCCCAGGTTTGTCGACGCCCACTGCCACATACTGCCTGCGGGCTTGGACCTCTTGCGGATTCCGGTCGAAGACTTCACCTCCCGAAACGACCTCCTCGAACACCTGCGCGAATGTGGCCGCGACCTTCCGGAAGGGCAGTGGCTGGTCGGCGTTCATTACGATCAGAACCGCTTCTCTGACGGGCTTCACCTCACGCGAACCGAGCTCGACCAAATCGCGGGGGATCGACCCGCCATCCTCAGGCACTCGAGCGGCCATGCCAGCGTCGCCAACTCGGCCGCGCTCCAAGCAGCCGGAGTCGCCGAAGACGAAAAGGACCCCCAGGGGGGAGCGTACGTCCGGGACGCCTCGGGAAGGCTTTCGGGCGTGCTCCTCGAAGCCGCCCACGAACGCGTCATTTCCGCCGTCCCCAAGCCATCGGTCGATGAGGCTGCCGAAGCCATCTACGCGGCGGCCGAGAGCATGAGCCGATGGGGGATCGGAAGGGCGGCGGACATGATGACCGGCGAGAGGGGACTGGAGTTCGAACTCGAGGCCTACAAGAAAGCCATCGAACTCGGCGCACCCGTTCGGATCAGGCTTTACGTCCTCTGGTCCAAGGTGTTCGGTCCCAAGGGAATCGGCGCAAGGGCGGTCGAGGAGATCAATCGGTCGCTCGATCCCTCTCGGCTGAGAATCGCCGGCGTGAAGTTATTCGCCGATGGAGCGATCAGTTCAGGAACGGCCGCAATTTACGGCCGGTTTGGGGCGGACCCGTCGGCAGAAAACGAGCCTACGAATGAAGGCGTGTTGATGTATCCTCCTGAGCGGCTTCACGCGATGATTCGCGAGGCGCACGAGGCAGGTCTGCCCCTCGCCATCCACTCCATCGGCGATCGGTCGACCGATCTCGTCATGGACGCCTTCGAACAGCTTGGCGATGCCTCAGCGCACCGAATCGAACACGCCATGATGCTCTCGGACCTGCAAATCGAGCGTCTATCGAGGATCGGTTGCCGCGTCACGATGCAGCCGGAGTTCCTTGTTCGGATCGGCCATGCCTACCAACGGCAGCTCGGGCCTGAAAGGACCTCGCGCCTGAAGCGGTGTCGATCGGTCGTCGATGCCGGCCTGCGGCTCAGCCTCAATTCAGACCGGCCCGTCGTCCCGGGAGACCCGTGGGTCGGCGTTTATGCCGCCTCCCAACGGCCGGAGGGCTTCGACCCAGCGGAGAACCTCTCCCTGGAGGAATCGATCGCCGCTTACACCGCTGCGGGCGCCGAAGCGTGTGGAGACGATGGGCAACTGGGAGCGGGTCTGCTTCCCGGCCAGTGGGCCGAGATGCAGGTGTACGATCAGCGTCCCGCGCCGGGGTGCGAACCGCTTCCCGGCCTACTATAGAGGGACCTTGTTCCTACTGACTTGGAGCCTGAATCGGGTTCAGGGGCGCTCCGTCCCGGCGTCCCCGACGATTCTAAGCCGATTGGGGAACCTGCCACCAGGTTCGGGCGTTTAAGTAAGTGACGCATATCCTCCTTCCCTCAATCGCGGTCGAGGCGCCCAACCGAAACCGCGATCTCAACCTCCGCGCTCCCTAAGCGGAGGTTGAGTGCTTTTTGAGGGGGGTGACAAAGATCGGCTCCTCGAATCGAACCCGAATTTCCGTCCCGAGCGATCCTTCTACGACCGCTTGCTGCGTCTCCAAAACCCACGCAGCCACGGGGCCGTCCTGTTCGGGGAGTTCGACCATCACGCGTTGGCCGCGTCGAGCCTCAAGCGCGGCAAGGAGCTTCGCGCCGTTGCGAGAGATGTCCACGATCCGCCCGCGGCACCGATCGACGCGCACGCACGATCGTTCGAGTCCGGTCAGCCGGGGATGCTCTCTGCGTTCGAGGCCCCGCGCATCCTTGGGAACGCTCACTTCAAACGTATGGTCTTCCGACCGCCTCGCCAACACAGGCGACTTGAAAAGGATCACTCCCTCGGGGCTCGACACTTCCAGAGTCAGGGTCTCGCCGACTGAGAAGGGAACGTAGAAGTCGCTGTTCAAGGGGGCGTGAATCCACCAAGTCTCTGCGCCCGCCGAGGCCAGGCGCGTTCGCCAAATCCCGTCCGGCGTTTTGATCCTGACGACGGACTCGCGTGGAGGCATCGCGGCTCTCGGCCGAGGCCGTGCGTACATCATCACGGCGTAGCTGACGAGCACAGACGCGCCAAACACGGACAACATGCCCACAAGGGCAGGGAACCAATCGCCCATCTCAAGAAACCTAACTTGCGTTCTCTCGGGCGAACGCAGCGCGGGCTTCTTCGAAGCTGCTCAAGCATTCACCCAGGTCGATCGTCGCCTCCACCAAAGCATCCCCAGAAGGAGCGTTCAAGTGGAGTTGAATCTCGCTGAGAGCTTTTGCCAGCAACTTCAATGCCAATCGGCGCAACTCGTGGGATCGCAGGTGTTGCGCAGGGGGCGATGCGTGGTCGATGAGGAGGTTCCAGCGTCCACTCAACTCCGCCAGAGCCCGCAATTCGGCGAGCACGGCTTGAGAACCAGGGTCCAGCCTCGCGGCCTGAATGAGCGACCTCATCCTCTCGCCCAAGTTCGAAGCGCCAGGTTCGGCCAGCCGGATAACAAACAGGTAACGAGCGCTCTGAACATCGGGTTCGACCACTGGTTCCAACTCAGCGCGTCGCGAAAGGTCCTTCTCGGCCGACGCCGAGTCCCGGAGTAGGAGGTGGGCGATCGCCTGCTGGAAGTACCCCTCCGCAGTCGGTTGAGCAGCGAGTGCCGCGTCGTAGTGTTCGAGCGCGAAGTCGGGCCGGCCGCGAAGCAACTGAACCTCGCCGAGCAGCAGGCGCGTCTCAGGGCTTTCCGGCTTGCGCGCGATCGCTTCGTTCAGGTCGGTGAGCGCTTCCGTTTGGTTGCCCGCCCCGAGCCATCCGCGGGCCGAGATCACCCGAAGCTCAATATCCTGAGGAAACATCTCCGAAGCCAATCGGGCTTCCCGCGCTGCTTCGAGGTTGAGTTGCGCCCCGAGGAGCGCGACACAGAGCGCTTTGCGCCGCGTGATATCGAAGGGCGCAAGGTCCACGCAGTCGCGGAGCAAGTTGATTCCAAGGGCGAACTTTCCGGCCTTGATCTGCTTGGCAGCCTCGGCCACAAGCTCCTTGCCTGCGTCGTCTTCGAGCGACCCAGGATCGAGGCTCACGTTGGGCCTCTGCCCGCTCCCAGGGTCGGGAGTCGCGATTTTTCGCTGCTGAGGGAGGTTCTTGAAGGGGCCCGCCCCCAAGAGCATTGCGTAAGTTCTTCCGACCGTATCGAGCGCGTTGCTGAGGTCGTTCCCCGTCCCGGACGACACCAGTTCCCGCTTGTCCGACCACACCTGGCGACGGCCCTCAAACAACCATGCCTCGAACTCGACATGACCTTCCCGCGTCCGCGCGGTGAAAATGAGGGTGTATTGAGCTTTCAAGGTTTGCGCCGTGCGGAGAGCCGAGTCCCGGTCGGGGCGCTCGGGAAGGTTCTTCAGCGTTCCGTTGTCAACCGCGGCGCGAAAAATCGGGTCAGTGAGGCTCCAAATGATGGGGAAGACCCTGCCGTCGTCGTCGATGTGGGCCGCAAGAGCGCTCGCAGCAGGTACGTCGACAGGAGCTTCCGCGGACTCGGGGCTGACGAGTTGAACGACGAAGAGCGTGGGGACGGCGAGCGAACAGGCTGCAAACGAGAAGAGAAGGAGAAAGACGCTGGAGAGCCTCCAAGTCACGGGCTATCCTCCGCCACGCAGCACCAGCAAGGACTGCTTGCAGGCATCCAACGAAGCCTTCAACACCGACGCGTTGCCCGTACCGCTCGCAATCTGGCTTTCATACGATGCGATCGCCTTCGTGTAGGCGTTGAGGGCGTCGGACTTCCTTCCCAGCTTCGCGTAACACTGGGCTAGCCGCTGGTTTGTCGACGCGGGGTCCGATCCAGCGCGAAGAGCCGCTTCGTAGGTTCTTGCGGCGTCCGCGAACTTGCCGGCAAGGAACATATCGCGCGCGGTCCGCAGCAGCGCCTCTGCCTGATTCCGGCTGGTCTGGGGGTCGACCGATTGCCCGCCCCCGGCTATGTCCGGCTTGCTCACTCGAATGTCGATGATGCCCGTATCTGGCGGCGATTGGGCGCCAAACCCCGGATCGAGCGAGTCGGGCCCGCGGTTTGATCCCGCGTTGCCGCCTGTGCTACCTCCGACGTTCGGCAAAGTTCCCGATCCGCCTCCTGTCGGAGCGCCCGAGTCCGATCCTCCGGGAATCGCGCCCTCCGGACGAACGACGACCCCCGCGCCCAGTTCGGGGGGCTGCCAAGGTGGAGTCCGCGAGCCGCTGATCCCCGGAACCTGCCTGCCCGAAGGTGGCGGAAGCGCGCTTCCCGTCGCTTCGCTCCCTGAACCTGAACCGCCTTGGGGTTGGGCCACCGGGCTCTCGCCGGAATTGGAAGTCGAAGCGCCGCCCCCTGCTGCAAGCCTCGAATCGAGGTCGAATGGGTTGGGTTGGGGCTTACTGAGTTCTGCCGTCCGCTTGCCTGCATCGGGATTGCCCCAATTGGCAAATCCGCCGATCGCGATTCCGCTTGCGACGACAAGGACCGTCGCTGAGATCGAGGCCAGCAGAATCCGTCGCTTGTCGGGAGCTTGCGGCTCCTCCACCAACTTGGCGGAAATCGTGTTGCGAAGGTGCGTGACTTTGATGCGGTCGAGAGCGGAATCGGGGTTTTGCCGGACGACCTGCTCAAAGCACTCGAGCGCTTCCGCATACCGCTTGTTGCGCTCGAAACACATCCCCTTGAGCGAGAGCGCGTTCGCGTTCGAAGGCTCCGAGCCAAGGGCGTTTTCCGAAATCAGGAGCGCTTCTTCCGTTCGCCCCTCGCTGAAAGCCTTATACCCTTCCGAAATCAACTCGGCGAGCTTCGCTTGCGCTTGCTGGCGCTCAGCCTCCGGAACCTCCTTGCCGCACTGCTTGCAAAAGTGGGAATCCAAGCTGTTAGCCGTCTGACAGTGGCTGCAAATCACCATGCTCATGAACGTACACCCCGCGATGCCCCCGAACAAACAAACCCCTGACCGTCAAGTGCGCGGTTGCGCTCCCATTGTACCAAAGGGCCGAAATCGGGCCCCTCGGTGGGTCTCTTGCTCATACACGTCGCTGAGTCCTCTGAAGCGATAGACGCGGAAAGTGCGCACAAGCTTCTTGAGCGCCTGAAGAAAAATGTTCTGGGCGCCTTGCTTGCTGTGGCCACCCTTCGCGCCGATCTCCTCGAACGTCCATCCGTCCAGCCGAAGGAGCAGCACCTCATATTGCCGCTCCGTAAGGCCCGCTGCCTCGAAAAGCTCGTTGAGTTCCCGCCGAAACAGCTCGCTCTCGGCGCGAGGCAAGACGCAGTGCCCTGCCTTCGGGTCTTTGATCTCAGCTCGCTTGAGCTTCGATCTCATGATGTCCTCGGTATAAAAGGGAGCGTCGTCGTTCCGGTCGCATAGCGACAACAGCGCATCGGCAACAAACGAAAGGTCTTGTTCTGTCATGGCGTGGTCCTCTACTATATAGTAACTATATGTCTACTATATAGTAGAAAGAAATTCACGTCAACCAAGTTCGCCAACAATTCTCGCGAGCCTGTATACTCGCGGGTATGAGTGAAACGATCCTCCGCACGCCCCTCCACGGTTCGCACGTCGCCCTCGGCGGGAAGATGGTTCCGTTCGCCGGGTACGACATGCCCGTCCAGTATCAGGGGATCATCGCCGAGACTTTGGCGGTTCGAAACGGCGCGGGGATGTTCGACGTGAGCCACATGGCCCGCCTCGAACTGCGAGGGGAGCGCGCATTCGAGTTCGTCGAGTGGATCACCACCAACGACGTCTCGAAACTGGGGGACGGGGCAGGGCAGTACTCGCTCCTGCCCAACGATCGCGGCGGATGCGTCGACGACATCATTCTCTATCGGGTCAGCGGCGAGTTCTTCCGGATGGTGGTCAACGCGGCGAACCACGACAAGGACGTGGCGTGGCTCAGGGCGCACAACTCCTATGGGGTGGAGATTCAGGACCGCACGGACGAAACGGCGATGATCGCCGTCCAGGGCCCGCAGGCGGCCAACCTGTTGGCAGGGATGTCGAGTGACCCGAACGCTCTCCTTTCCGCTCCGCTTTTCGGTTTGGTGGAGGCCGAAATCGGGGGCGTGCGCTGCCTCGCTCCAAGGTCAGGCTACACGGGTGAAGATGGTTTTGAACTCATTTGCGCCGCGGAAGACGGCCCCAGGCTGTGGGAGCAGTTGAGGAGCGTGGGCGTGGTCCCTTGTGGCCTTGGGGCAAGAGACACGCTCCGAGTGGAAGCGGGCCTGCCTCTTTACGGCCACGAATTGAGCGACGACCTCAGCCCCATCGCGGCCGGTTTGGGCTGGGTGATTTCGAAAACCAAGCCCTTCCTCGGCAGCGACCTCATCGCGCAGGCGAGAGCCGAAGGCACGCCCCGGAAAATCTTCGGGCTGGTGCTCGACTCCAAACGCCTCCTTCAGCCGGAAATGCCGGTCTGGGTTGCAGGAAGCGAAGTGGGGCGGATTACGAGCGGGGTGTATTCCCCCACTCTGGGCCGTTCGATCGCCTTTGCCCTTCTCGACTCCTCGGTGGCATTGGACTCGACGTGCGAAGTCGACGTTAGGGGAAAGCTCGAACCCGGCAAGATCGTCGGGAAACGGTTCCTCAGGCGCTAGGCGTCTCGGTCGACGCCGCCCGAACCTGGAGCGGAACCCCCCGGCCGGCCCGTCGTCCCCCGCGAGGGCGCAGGGAACACAAACGGTTTGCCGATCATCTTCTCCCACTTGGCGCGCTGGTCCGGCTTAAGGATTTCGAGGGCCTTCTTCATCGCCGCCGCCCCCTGCTTTTGCCGCTCTTCAGGGGTGACGTTTTGCCCGGTTCCGGGGCCGCCTTCGCCGCCTTGCCGCCGCTGAGGAAGCAGTCCCCGAATCTTCTCGACCTGGTCTTCTGAAAGGGCCAACTCCTTGACCACAGCGTCATTGGTGAAAGCCCGCAGTCCCATCATCTGATATTGGAGTTCTTTGACGCGGGTCTTTTGGGCCGGGGTCAATAGGGCTTCGATCTTCTTTTGGGCCTCGGCAAACTGAGCTTGCATCTCTTCCCGCGAAAGCCCGGAGTCTCCTTGACCCTGAGCGGGGCGCTGGGGCATAGCTGCCTGGATCTTCTTGATCTGATCGTCGGTTAGGTTCAGTTCCTTGCGGACTGCCTCGCTGCCCACGAGAAACGCAAGGCCGCCTCCAAACCCCGACCTGCCTCGTCCCGCGCCATCTTGGGGCTGGCCTCCCGGTCGGTCAGCCGGAGGGTTCCCGCGTTGCGCGTTTCGAGGGGGCTCTGCCGAGGGGGCATCCTTCTTCGCAGGTTCCTCAGACTTCGCGGAATCCGCTTGGCCAGTAGGCTTGGCGTCTTCCTTCTTTTCGGGTGCTTCTGCGGCCTTGGTCACTTCTGCGGAGTCCGAACGCTCCGACAGCTCCGCCGTACCGGTAGGCGCAGGGCTTTCTTCCTTCGCCTTTTCCGAAGTCCCGCCGTTCGACGGAATCGTCGACGTGCCACACCCGATCGCGCTCGCCACGACTAGGGCGAGTCCCAAGACCTTCCAATTCGATGATAGTTCCATGAATCCCTCGTCAAGAGTACGACAGTGGGCGATCTATGCGTTCCCGCAATGATTACGGACTACTCGGCCGAAGCCGGGTCAGCTCAACCTTGCGAAACTCGATCTCGACGCCTTCCGACTGCAATGCGATCTTGCCTTTCCGCACGGAGGACTTCACTCCGTGGTTCACCAACGTGCCATTGACCCACACCTTGATGGCATCGTCGAGGGACTCGACCACCATCTGATTCCACTCGCCGAGGGGCTTTTCAGAGTCGTCGGTGAGGTTCTTCCCAGCTTTCTCGGCGGGGGCCTCGGCGCGAAACATCTCTTCGCCGAAAAGATGAAAATCCCCCGCATTGCCGCTCATCAGTTGGGCCTCGATCCCTTTGGGGAGGAAGCCGCGCAGGAATCGCGGTTGGGAAACGTGAACGATGACGCCCGAGTTTCCCGCGCCCTTCGGCCAGCGCCACTCGACCAGCAGGCGGTAGTTCTCGAACTCGGCCTCGGTGATGAGGTGGCCCAAGGGTTTTCCCAAACTCACGAGCATTCCCTCCCGGACGACGAATGGGCTCAGCGCTTCCGGTTTGCCGTCGTTCTCCGGCACGTCTTGCGTCCATCCCTTCAGGCTCTTGCCGTCGAAAAGCGGAAGAACTCCGGGTTTCGTATCGATTTGGGTCCAAGCGATCAGGCAGGTAACGGTACAGAGCGCGATCATGCTGAGAGTTTAGCGCGATTCTGGATTTGGGGCGTTAGCTGGGCGGTCCTACTCCTTCAGCCGAATCCCTAGCTCATTCCATTGCGCGTTGTCGATTTCGGAGGGCGCTCCCATGAGGGGGTCGAGCCCCTGGCCCACCTTCGGAAACGCGATGACTTCGCGGATGTTCTCCTCGTCGCAGAGCATCATCGCCAGCCGGTCGATTCCTGGCGCGATCCCTCCATGCGGCGGCGCGCCAAACTCAAACGCTTCGAGCATATGCCCGAACCGCTCTTTCTGGGTCTCCTCGTCGATCCCGATCACGCTGAAGACTCGCGACTGAATGTCGGGACGATGAATCCGTATCGAGCCTGAAGCCCACTCGGTGCCGTTGCAGACGATATCGTAACACTCCGCTCGAACCTTCCCAGGGTCTGACTCCAAGAACTCGAGATGCTCCGACTTGGGACCCGTGAATGGATGGTGGGATGGGGTCCAGCCGCCTGTCTCCTCGTCCTTCTCAAAGAGCGGAAAATCGACGATCCAACAGAACTTCAGAATCCGGGGGTCTCTCAGCCCGCACCGCTTTCCGATTTCGTTTCGGAGACGCCCCAAGACCTCGAGCGCAACGGCCCGCCGGTCCGCGACGAAGCAAAGCAAATCGCCCTCCTTGGCGCCTGCGGCGGCGACGATGGCGTCGATCTCCTCGGGCCGCAGGAACTTGGCGATTCCTCGTGCTGGGATTCCGCTTGCCGACTGAACGGACCCTTCGCCACCCGAAAGCGGAAGGCTCGCCAGGCCCTTTGCGCCGAACTCCTTGGCGAATTCCTCAAGCTCTCCGATCTGCTTACGGGAGAGCTCCGCCCCACCTGGATAGACCACGCCCCGGACGCATCCTCCGGACTCAACGACCGTTCGAAACACGCCAAAACCGCAGCCCCCTGCGACCTCGGTGACATCGAAAATCGGAAGCCCAAACCTCAGGTCTGGCTTGTCCGTCCCATAAAGCTCCATCGAGTCGTCGTAGCGCAACCGTTCGAACGGCTGAACGGGCTCCTTATCGAGTTCAAGCCGTTCGATCACCCGATTGCACACCGAAATCGTGAGCTCCTCGGCGAGCTGCAACACGTCCTCTTGACTCACGAACGACATTTCGAGGTCGAGTTGGGTGAACTCCGGCTGGCGGTCGGCGCGCTGGCTCTCGTCCCGGAAGCACTTGGCGATTTGGTAATACCGCTCGAGTCCGGCAACCATCAAGAGCTGCTTGTACTGCTGCGGGCTTTGGGGGAGCGCATACCATAGCCCCGGCTGCAAGCGATACGGAACCAGATAGTCGCGCGCGCCTTCGGGGGTCGAGCGGGTGATGATGGGCGTCTCGATTTCAAGGAACCCCCGCTCGTCGAGAAACGAACGGATCTCCCTGACGATCGCGGCCCGAACGGCGAGCTTCCTTTGCATCGAGGGACGTCGCAAATCGAGGTATCGGTGCCTGACGCGGAGTTCCTCGTTGACCGACCTCATCTGCTCTTCATCAGACACGGGGAAGGGCAGCGCTTTCGAAGGCCCGAGGACTTCGAACTCCTCGACGACCAACTCCACCTCGCCGGTAGCCATCTTGGGGTTGACGGTTTCAGGAGATCGAAGCCGAACGGTCCCCACCACCCGCAGGCAGCTTTCCGGCCGCAAGGCCGCCCGATCGGCGAATTTCTCGGGATCGAGGAACAGTTGCGCCACGCCGGTGCGGTCGCGCAAGTCGACGAAGAGCAGGCTTCCAAGGTCTCTTACGCGGTTGGCCCACCCACAAAGCGTCACGCGTTGGCCGTCGTCGTCGCGGGTGAGTTTCCCGCATTCGTGGGTGCGATATGCCCTGCTCATCGAGCATCGAAGGATACCCGTTGGCCGGGCCTCCGAGCGTTCTTCGGGTCAGCGCTTCCGTTTTCGCGATTCGCGTACTTCGGCCTGAATGAGCGCCCTCGTGTGGGCGTCACCGGTATCCGTACCTGACGTGCAGCGCTCGATCCAGACTTCGAGGAGCCGAATGACTTCGATCAAGTCCCTCCCCTTTTCGGTCAGCGAGTACTGGACCGCTGGACGCACGTCAGCGATCACCCTCCGCTCGACGATCCCCAGCGCTTCGAACTCCATCAGCCGCTGGCGCAGGGTGTTGGGGTTGATGCCGCACGCTCTCTGGATGGCGTTGAATCGAACCAGGCCCTTGCAGAGCGCCCAAAGCGCGACGAGGCCCCAGCGCTCCCCGATCACCGACAAGTACTGAATCTGTTCTTCGCGAAGCCGAATATGGGGGCCCTCGAAGACGAACCACGGCGTGCGATCCGCCTCGACCTCACCTCCCGAAAAAGGGGGGATGCCGTACCCCAACCTCGATTCCGTACAAACGAATGCCATCTCCATGCCTCCCGAAACTCAGAAAGTACGATAGTACTCAACGGATGCGATCTTTCTGAGTAGACGCATCAAGGGACGGAAATGGTTCGGGGCTACCTGCTCGCGACAAGGCTCACTATCTTCGATGCGGCCTCCTGCATCGTCTCGGCAGGCACGATCGATGAGCCCTGGAGGATGCGAATACCCTCTTCTGCGGCCGTGCCCTCGATTCGGGCAACGACCGGGAGATCGACGCTCAGGCTCTCGAACGCGGAAAGAATGCCCATCGCCACTTGATCGCAACGGGTGATTCCGCCAAAGATGTTGATGAACAGCCCTTCGACGTTCGGGTCCGTCAAGACCAGTTCGACGCAACTCGCCACTCGTTCGGCCTGCGCTCCTCCCCCAACGTCCAAGAAGTTCGCGGGGTTTCCTCCAGCGGCCTTGACTTCGTCCATCGAACACATGACCAGCCCAGCGCCGTTGCCGATGATTCCAATGTTCCCCCCAAGCCGAACGTAAGCGATGCCGCTCCTCGCTGCTTCGGCCTCGATCGGGTCTTCCGCGCTGTCGTCTGCGGTGGAGAGGTACTCAGGATGCCTGTAAAGGGCGTTGTCTTCGATGGAGACTTTCGCGTCGGCGGCGACGACCTTGCCGTCGGCAGTCAACGCCACCGGGTTGATCTCGATCATCTCGGCGTCGCTCTCGTGATAGGCCTTGACCACGGTTCGGATCAGTTGGGCGACTCCTCGCCTTGCCGGAACAGGAATGTTCGCAGAGGCGACGAGCGCACGCAGTTGATAGTCCCAGATTCCCCATGCAGGGTCGATGTGGGCGCGTGCGATGGCGTCCGGGTCTGTTGCGGCGACCTCTTCGATGTCCATCCCGCCCTTGGCCGAGAGCATCACAACGTGCTTCTGAGCGTCGCGGTCGAGCAAAACGGACAAGTAATACTCTTCCGCAATGTCCACCGTCTCGGCGACCAGCACCCTCTCGACGACCATCCCCGAAGGGTTCTGAACGCTCACGAGCCTCTTGCCGATCAGGTCGCGCACGAACTCGGAAGCCGAATCGGCGTCCTCGAACAGCTTGACCCCGCCCGCTTTGCCACGGCCCCCCATCAGAACTTGGGCTTTCACGACCACACGGCCGCCCAGGTTCTGAGCGATCGAGCGCGCCTCTTCAGGGTCCGACGTAACCTCGCCCCGAGGAACGGGCGCGCCGTAACGGGAAAGGAGTTCCTTCGATTGGTACTCGTGGAGCTTCATGGCAACGAGAAGGAATGTTACCGTCGGCCCGAGGAGTTTTGCCGTCCCTCATCGCCCGGCGTTCTGAGCCATTTGGACGAGCCCCTCAAGCCCCCTTGCGAAGGCAGCCCGATCTCACACGTGCCAATGCGACAAGTATGAATACCAGTTTTGTGCGCTACTTTATGCATTGCCATGACCGGTTTGCCCTTTCTTCGTATACGATACAAGCAGGTGGAGTCCGCATGGGCGGTCCGGTTTTTTTGGGGCGATTTGTCCCGCCGGCGATGAGGTAACTCCTGAACGAGCCTTCATCGGCCACCAAGAAGGAGGACCAAATGAATAGCGCTAGACCTTTCGGTCTGCTGACGTGTTTGGGGGCGGTGTTGGTGGCCGTTCCCGCAATAGCCGCGGACTTCTATGAGTCCGAAGATAACAACAACAAGATGCAGGCGAACGCCTTCGGCGGCCTCGTCGCTGGGGATCGCATCCTGGGAGTCACAACGGGCGCCTTCGTCTATCCCAATTCGGGGCTTGCGACCGCCGACTACTTCAAGTTGAGCCTGGCGGGCCTGAACTCAGGCATTTATCGCCATCGCTTGGTGATCGATTCGAATACTCCGGGGCACACAGGCTCGATTCGAGGGCTCACGCAAACGAATGGCGTGATCAACACCTCGACTGACGCGCTGCTGCAACAGTCGTCCGCGTCGACGAACCCTTCGAGGTTCAATCAATGGTACGGATTCGGCAAGGGCGAGTCGCTCTACTACCGAGTCGCCGGCCAATCTTCGACGACCGACGAGTACCGAGTTCGCCTCGAGACCGTCGCCGTGACTCCGATGAACTTGGGTTCTTATATGGCGGGCCAAATCGTGATCTCCACGATGAACCAAAACCACTCGACCGACACCGATCTGTGGGTGTACGACTCGAGCTTCAACGCCCTTCCTGGATTCGGCAACGACAAGAACTCGATCCTCGGCGGAGGGACTGGGGTCGGGGACCAAAGCCGACTCGCCCGAACCTATGCTCCGGGCCGATACTACGTCGCGCTTTCGACGAGCAACTTGGCCAACAGCCTCGCCTCGCCGGCCGACGACGATTATCGAAGCGGAGCGGTCACGGACTTTCCTGACATGATCCTCAACGGCGGGACCGATGCGGGTCTACGCCTCACGTTCTCGATCTCCGGGCTTAACGATTCGAACACCTTCTCGGCCCACAAGGGCGCGCCTTACGACGTGTTCTTCGGGACGTTCAACGTCGTTCCCGAGCCGGCTTCGATGGCCGCGCTGGGGCTGGGAGTCGCGGCGCTTCTTCGGCGCAAGCGAAAGTAGCGCACGACCTCTTGAGTCTGGCGCTGGAATGAGATTTGGGTTCCTTGTCAGGGGGCCGTGAGGAAAGGTAGGGGTATGAGTTGAGGGCCGTCGGGGTTTCCGGCGGCCTTTCTTCGTTTTCCGTCGAAAATGATGCGGTCCTGTTGGTATCCTTCCCAACCTATCTCCTTCCGTTGAACTCAACTCATGGCCAAGAAGCTCAAAATCGGAATCATTGGGAGCGGCGGAATCGCCCAGGGCGCCCACATGCCTGGGTACGCCTCGATCCCGGAACTCTGCGAAATGGTGTGGGCGTGCGACATCGACCCCAACGTGGCCGAGGAAGCCGCCGAAAAGTTCGGGGGCATGAAGACCACCGGCGACTATCGCGACGTGATCGCCGACCCTGAAGTGGACGCCGTATCGATCGCCACGCCGAACAAATATCACGTCGAACCCACGATCGCTGCCCTCGAAGCAGGCAAACACGTGCTTTGCGAAAAACCGCTTGCGATGAACGCCGAGGAGGCAAGGTCGATGGTCCGAGCTGCCCGAAAGTCCGGTCTCATCCTTCAAGTCGGCATGAACAACCGCTTCACGGGCCCCGCCCAGTTCATGAAGCAGTACATCGACGACGGCAACCTGGGCGACGTGTATTATGCCCGTGCCCAAGCTCTCCGGCGGCGAGGCGTACCCGGTTGGGGGGTCTTCATCGACAAGGAAAAGCAGGGTGGAGGGCCGCTGATCGACATCGGCGTTCACATCCTCGACCTCACCCTTCACTTCATGGGGTTCCCCAAGCCCGTGTCTGCGAGCGGGATGACCTGGAACCACCTGGGAACCAACCCCGCGCTATTCAACAACTGGGGCGATTACGACAGAGCCAAGTTCACCGTCGAGGACTTCGCAGTGGGCTTGATTCGGTTCGACAACGGAGCTGTCGTCGTGCTCGAAAGCTCGTTCATGGGCAACCTCGAAGGCGACCCGTTCCAGTGTCAGCTCTTCGGAACCAAGGCCGGCGCTGCCGTTCGCACTTGGGGTGAGAATCCCATCGAGATCTACACGGAACAGAACCGACAGGTCTTCAACCTCAAACCGGTCAACATCCCTAACGTCACCAGTTCCCACGTCGCGGAGGTACAGGCGTTTGTGGAGGCGATCTTCGAAAAGAAACCGTCCCCAGTCCCGGCAGAGCATGGGTTCTACGTCAACGCCATTTTCGACGCCCTTTACCGGAGCGCGGAATCGGGAGTCGAAGAGCGAATCGACTCGACGGTTTGACTTCGGCCGGTTAGGCAGCGGCCGCCAGGCTCGACATGTTGCATTCGAGGAACTGGTTTGCTTGTTCCATGGCCGCGACGACGATTTCCTCGGTGAGGCCCAGCATCGTCACTGAGGACAGAATATCCGTGAATGGCAATTCCCGCTCATTGACGAACGCACGCGCCATCTGAACTCCGGTGAAGACCGCATGGCTGGAGGCCGCTTCCTCTTCTGAGCAAGGGCCGCTCGACGACCCGATGGCCGCCACGAGCGTCGATGGCAGCTTCCAATGAGTCGCCAGTTCCGAACCCATCTCCGCGCACGAAAGCCCAAAAAGGTCGTGCTCCGCTTCAGCGAACTCCGGTGAATCGAACCCGTGATCGGAACTGAGCTTCAGGTACACCTCGGGGAAGTTGGTGAGGAGAAACAACCTGCCGATTCCATGGAGCAGGCCGCCGATGTAGGCGACGTCCACTTCGCTTACCGTGAGTCTGGCCTTGCGAGCCAGAATTTGACTCGATGCCGCAGCGCCGAGGGAGAGCTTCCAGCAATGCAAGTGCATCGTTCGCATGCGGGGGCCAGACGCCTTGAACAGGTTCATCGCTGCGATGCTGAGGACGATGTTTCGAATCTGTTGAATGCCCAGAATCACGATGGCGTTGCTCAGGTTGTCCACCTGGGATTGAAGGCCATAATACGCCGAGTTCACCACGCGCAGGGTACGAGCCGAAAGTGCGGCGTCGCGAGCGATCAGCTTTTCAATTGCGCCCGCGCTGACTTCGGCGTTGTCGAGTTCCCGAACCAGGGACGAAATCACCTCGGGCAACGCCGGGAGATTCTGAACGAGCTTCGGTAGCGACCGTCGGATCGACTCTTTCGTGTAACCGCTCACTTGTCCAACCTGGGATTCCTCGCTTTTGTCAGCGTCGTTGGATTCAATTCGGCAATCTCCTCCCGAGCCGTCGCGCGGGCCTAGTCTCGATTCGTGCATGTGCTCTCCCAGTCTGCTCGACCGTCAGCGGCGTGATCTCGCCGGGTACCATCGAGCAGCTCACGATAAGAGTATCGGCGAACGCCGTGGCTTACCGCAGGGGGACCCGACCAATCTCTACGCAAGTGTCCAAAAACCCGGAAGGTGTCCCAACGGCAGCGGTTCGAATGCTCGCCGTCGATCTCGATGGGACCCTCCTCCGATCCGACCGGACGCCCCACCCTCGCAGCGCGCAGGCACTGGTTCGGGCGAGTTCCGCGGGGCTTCATGTGGTGCTTGCGAGCGGGCGAAACGGCCCCGCGATCCGAGCTTACAGCGATCAGATCGGAATCCGCTGTCCCATCGTCGCCGCAAACGGGGCGCATGTGATCGATGAAGACGATTTCGAGGTGGCTCATCATTCGCTGGGCGAACCGTATTGGTCGCCGGTGGCGGACTTTGCCGAGAAGAGCGGGACCCACTTTCACGCCTACGCCCGCGATCGCCTGCTCTTTTTCGCGGACACTCGTTGGAGCGAAATCTACCTTCAGCGGGTTCGACACCTTGTGCCGGAATACTTGGATCGGGAACAACTCCGAGGCATCGAAGTCACGAAAGTAATGCTGGTCGACGAGCCGAATGTGCTCGATCAGCATCAAAAGGAGCTTGCGGCTCGTCTAAGAGGTACGCCCGTCGTGTTGGTGCGGAGCGAGGCTGAATATCTGGAGTTCCTTTCAGCCAAGGCCAATAAGGGAGAAGGGTTGAGAGAGATCGCGCGAAGGAAGGGAATAGATCGGCACGAGATCGCCGCCATCGGCGACTATTCCAACGACGTGCCCATGCTCGAATACGCGGGCGTCTCGGCCGCCGTCAGCAACGCCAGCGAGGACTGTAAGGCCGTCGCCGACAGGATCGTGGAGTCCAATGAAGAGGGCGGTGTCGCCTCTTTCGTTGACTCGATCCTCTCGAATCGGCGACAATAGGAGCCGCGAACCCCAAAGAGGTATGCGAACGTTATGAGAAACGCAAAGTGGAACGCATGGATAGGAGCAGTGGCCCTGTTCCTCGGAACTACCCTCGGATATAGCCAAACCTTGAACGTCACTTCCCCTACGAACGGGCAGTTCTTGGGGCAGACGAACCAACTGAAGTTCACGGTAACGAACATCAACGTCGAAGTTACGATGCGAGCCGAAATCACGGGCCCTGGAGGCACTACGGTCATTTCGGAGAGGTTCACGCCCAATGCGGACGGCAAGATCGACAACAACCTTCCGTTGAACTTCAGTCAAGCCGCCCCCGAAGGCGCCTACACGATTTCCGTGACGGCGACGAGGAACGACAACAACTCCGTGTTCGGGACGGCGATCATCAACGTCACCGTCGATGTTACGAAGCCGAAGTTCCTCCAGTTCAATCCGATCAACAACGCCTTCGTGAAGGGGATTGTCCCGATCCGCGTCGAAGTGAGCGAGCCGTTCTTCAAGGATTATCGAGTTCAAATCAACGGCCAGGACATCCCGAACAACACGGGCACGACCCTTACGAACGACGCATTCCAAGTGAACTGGGACACCGCCGGCATCTTGCAGGACGGCCCGCAGACGATTGCGATCCGGTTGCGCGACGAAGCCGACAACGAAGTGTCGCGGTCGATCAACGTCACGATCGATCGGGTTGCGCCCTCGGTCACGATCGTCCACCCTCGCTCGAACCTGATTTTCCGGCCGAGAAGCAACATCTCCGTGCTCGTGGAGATCACCGACGTGAGCACAAGCTCGATTGACCTGACCGGCGTCGACGTGATCGCCCGCCGTCTCGACGGAACTTACATCGCTCGCGTCGCGAGGCAGACGTTCCTCGGCGGGTCCGGCAACACGATGCGGTGGGCAGGAAGGCTCCGCTGGACGCTACAATTACCGAAAGAATTCAAGATCGTTGTAAACGTCATGGACAAGGCGGGTAACGTCGCAATTACACAAGAAGTGTTGGTTCGCTATCAGTAGATAGAGGTACTCGATGAAGGATGCATGGAAGCTGAGGACTGCCGCGCTGGCAGGGATCGTCGTGCCCGCAGTGGCTCTCGGACAAGTTCCCGATGTGGTGGACGCTTTGGACGCGGGCGGCCGCGCGATGGGGTTGGGTGGCGCCATTTATCAGACTGGCGCCGACACGGTCTCGACCGCGCTTAACCCTGCCGGGCTCGGGTTCGTCAATCGCCCGACCGTCGGGTTCGCCGGGCGGACGCTGCCGACCACCCGAACCACGGTCACCGGAGAGGTCTCCGATCTGCGGTTAAGCACAGCGCAAGAAGGCGGAGACTACAAGCTCACCCATTTGGGCTATTCGGCACCGACGAGAGGCTCCAAGAGCGCATTCGGCATCGCCTACACCGTCGTAGGCTGGATGAACGACACGCAAGCCGGGCAGAATCTCGACAACGGAGTCCAATCGTACTTCGACCATGCGAAGGTCAAAACGGACTTCTTGACGCTTGGCTACGGGCAGTCCAATGGCTCGCAATCACTTAGCTGGGGGTTTCAACTCATCGTCGCCCTCCAAAACATCGACGCGTTCCAGAGGATCGTTTTCTCCGACAGCAATATCCCTCCGCAAGAGGCTGAATCGCACGACAAAGGCACAGGAGTCGGCGGAGCGTTCGGGCTGATGTTTGCTCCACCAAGCCAGTCGCACATGACCATCGGGCTTACCGTTCGATCGCCGATCGAGGTTCAGCGAGGGGGCCCCGGCGTCGACCTTTACCCCACCATTCCGGGGCGGGCCGCTCTGGGCATCGCGCTCCTGCAGGATGGCTATCGCGACGGGCGGGATTCGATGCTCTACGGAGGACAGATCGAGTACTACTACGGCGGAAAAGGCAGTTCCCGCGTTAACCGCAAGGACCACTTCGCTGGCGGCATAGGCTTCGAGTACCTCTATATGATGGGGGATGCAACCATTCCGGTCCGCGCGGGCTTTCGGTTCGTCGAAGCGGGCGGAGACGATTTCACTTCGAGCCAAGGTTTCACGTACGGGGTAGGCTATCGCCCCCTCAACGCGGATTGGGGGATCGATGTGAGCTTCGGGAAACAAAACAAGGGAGGGACGGCAACAAGCGTTAGCTTCAGCTATCGGTTGCCGAATTGAGGAACAAACGATGCTGCGTTCATGGATGATTACGCTGTTGGCTCTCTTCGCCGGCGCTTCTGCGCTCGCGCAAACTTGGAGCGTCCACTACGACGAAGGCCTCACTGCCGCGAGAGCAGGTGATTGGGCTGCCGCGAGGGAAGCGTTCAAGTCGGCTGTCGCATTCCGCACGGAAGACATCTCGGGTCCGACCCTCTTGCCGGGGCCGGTTACTGAGCGTCGGCGTTGGCGTAACGGCGCGCCCTATTCCCCGAACTTTCTCGCCGCCTACTGCGCCTATCGCGCCGGCGCCTCGGCCGCAGAACCCGCCGAGCGCAGACGCCTGTTTCAAGAAGCTTCCGCCGAGTGGGAGGCGCTCCTTTCTAAGGGTCAACTGAGCTACGAAACCTTCTATTTCCTCAATGCCGTCTACGGAGCGCTGGGAGACACCGAGAAACGCCTTTCAGTGGAGAATCGGCTTACCCAGGCAACGGGGAAAATCAACTGGAAGGTCGATACGGAAGTTGTCGCGCCCGAAGAACTGGCCCGAGTCAGTCAGCTAAGCGGCCAAGAAACGACCGCCGGTACGACGATTCCGGTGGGAACGGGCGCTACCGGAGGCCAGCCGCCAACGACGGGTACGCCCCCGCTCACCCCTATAGGGACCCGCGTTCCGGCACTCGCCAACAAGTTTGCGCTCATCATCGGAAACTCGCAGTCGCGACTCGTCGGCGGGGCAGTACCCTTCGCCTCTGACGACGCGCAGATCATCCGCGAGAGCCTCGTCATGGACGCCGGTTATCTCGAAGAGAACATCGACCTTGTCATCAACGCCACTGCGGACCAGATTCGCGCAAGCGCGAGGGCACTTGCCGAGAGAATCACTCCCGACGCCACGGTCTTCCTCTACTTCGCCGGGGCGGGCGCCAATATCGAAGGCCGCGACTACCTTGCAGGGGTCGAGGCCGCGCTCAGTACCGACGCCGGAACGATGATCGCCAAGTCGGAGCTCTTCCAGATGTTCCTTTCCAAGGGCGCGAAGGTCTTTGCGTTCTTTCAAGCCCATCGGCCCGTAACGGGCGGCCGGTACTTCGGAATGGAAGTGCCCATGTTCGGCCAGGTGTCGCAGATGCAAGCGACAATGCCAGGGGAAGACGTATTTGGATCGGTGCTGAACGGCAAGACACAGGGGCTGTTCACGCAAGCGATCGTGAGCGTATTGCGGGAATTTCGATCCAATCAGGTGCCCATCGAGGAGTTCGGTTGGCAAGTGTTCTATCGGATCCGCCGAGGTGAAACAGGGACCGTAGGAGGCAGTAGCCGTCAGACGCCGACCTTACCTGTCCTCACAAACTTGGCGGCAGACGCGAGATTCTGACGGAGAGCCCAAAGCCACTCGCTGGCCTTGGGCACACTCAGGCTCGGCTTTTGTGCCGACCGTGAGAGGGGACGACAACAGGTGCCAATTGAAGACGTGCGGCCTGAGTGCCAATCGCTCATGCGAATGATGAGCGGGGAACCCGCGGATCGTTACGTTGCCGAATTGCTCCTCCCGACGCTGCAGCACGCCATGGACCTCGACGAGCCCTCGATCTCGGAGGTGCAAAACGGGCTGCTCGACCCTTATCTTTGCCTCAAGGCGATCTACGGCTACTACGCCTTCTCCAGACGCGGGAAGGACCGCCACGAACTCGCCTCCCTCAGCATCGAGGCGCTTGAAAGCTGTACTTCGCCCGAGAACATCGGCCAGTTTCTCGCGCTAGCCGACGCCGACTCGCTGTGGAACGCATATGTCGAGGTCTGCGGAGAGCGCAAGAAGAAGCCGATGGAGCAACTCAATCGAGGAGTGATCGCCGGGATCGCGGAGCTGGCTCAGGAGATTCATGAACTCGACGGGTCGGGCAGCATCGCGGGTTGGATCGTGAAGGGAGTTCGAGCCAATCAGCGCATCGAACCCCAGTTCCTGCGAATGGTCGATGTTCGAGGGGTCGGTCCTAAGCTCACTTCGCTGCTCCTGCGCGATGTCGTGTTTCTGTTCGAAATCGAGCCTCGCATCGACCACATGGACAGGCTCTATGTCCAGCCGATCGACAAGTGGATGCGACTCATCGCTCCCTACGTGATCGACGAACCCGACGCTGCGGACTACGCGGACTGGGTCCTGGCCGGGAAGATCGCGAAGCATGCCCGGAGAGCCGGCGTGAGCGGAATCCGGTTCAATATGGGAACCGCGTACTTCGGCTTGCGGATCGCACGGTCGACGGAAGATTTCGTGGCGAGAATCGAGGCTATGACTCAAGGGCCAGGTTCGTCGGTCCAGAGAGACGCTCGAATGCTCTGACCAGGCCCCGCAGCGTCCAGTGCGGGTCGTATTGGAACCTTCCGGGACAATGGGGCGCGATCAGACCCCCTAGTCCTCCCGTCAACACAACCACGCATTCCGATCCCAACGCAGCTTCGATCGCGCCGACGAGCCCCACGACGGCGTGAGCGTGCCCCAGCACCGCGCCAGCAACCATCGCGTCGGCGGTCGAACGGTTGAGCGGACTCAATGCGGCTCGCGCGCCTACTTGGGGCAGCAGGGAAGTCTTGCTGGAAAGCGCTTGCAAACTGACTTCGATTCCCGCAAGGATCGGCCCCCCACGAAGCGCCCCATCGGGCGTCAAGACCTCAAACGTCGTCGCTGTTCCGCAGTCGACGACGATGGCGGGAAGGCGGCAGGACCCGATCGCTTCGAGGGCGTTCGCGACCCGGTCCGAGCCCATCGTCTCGGGATGCTCGTAATCGACCGTCAAGCCGACATCCCCGGCAGCCTTGAGTTCAAGAGGGGCCTTTGAGGTGAGGTCCCAGAGCCGATCGACGAGCCATTGCCTTACCTCCGGCACGACGCTAGCGAGAATGCAATCGAAGTCACCTGGACCGATCCCCAACTCCACGAGGCACGAATCGAGCGCGGTAATGGAAGTCGCCGCGTTGCGAAGCAGGCTCGTTTCGCACCCAGCGAATCCCAGCGGACCACCCTCGGCAAACGCCCCGAACGAGGTCCAGGAGTTCCCGACGTCAATCGCCAAGAGCATAGGTCAGGTCAACGGTCGAATACACCATCCCTCCGAGTTCTTCGCAAAGCGCATCGACGATCTCTTGACAGGCTTCGTCGCGGAGCGCCTGGTCGTCAGCCTCGACCATCACCCGCACCATCGGCTGAGTTCCGCTCGCACGCACGACGACTCGACCCCGGCTCCCCACACGGGCCGTCGCCGAGGCGAGGGAACTGGACACCTTGGGTCCCTTGTCCCACCCCGAGTTAGCTCGCGCATTGACATTCACAAGAATCTGCGGCCAGGGATCGAAGTCGTCGAAGTGATCGGCGAGGCTCTTGCCTTCGCGCTTGAGAACTCGCACGAGTTCGAGCGCGGTCACCAAGCCATCGCCCGTCGGCCCAAGTTCGGGGAAGATCACATGGCCACTTTGCTCGCCGCCGATCTGGGCGCCGAGTTCGCCGATCATCCGAGTCACGTTTCGGTCGCCCACCTTGGCCCGCTGGAGGTCCAGCCCGTTCGCGCTCAAGTGCTGTGCGAAGCCCCCATTGCTCATGACGGTTCCGACCACGCTTGGCGATGCCATCCTTCCTTCCTTCCGCCAATGTCCCGCCCAAATCGCCATCATGCGGTCGCCGTTGAAGAGCCGCCCCAGAGAATCGCTGAGAACCGCGCGATCCGCGTCGCCGTCAAACGAGATTCCGAGGTCCGCCCGGCTCTCTTGAGTGAGCGTCTGGATGCTATGCGGCTTGGTCGCTCCCCCCTCGGCGTTGATGTTGAGCCCGTCGGGCGCAACGCCGACGCAAACGACTTCAGCGCCAAGCTGCCGAAAAACACTCGGGGCGATCTCGTACGCAGCTCCATGAGCGCAGTCCATCGCGATTCGCAACCCGGCGAGTCCCTCGGGCACAAGTGACTCCAACCATTGGCAATACCGTTCCCGAGCCCCTGTAGCAAGTTCGATTCCACCGACCGCAAGCCCATCGAGGGGGTCTGCGCGAAAGTCGTCGATGAGAGATTCGATCTCTTGCTCCGAGTCCTCATCAAGCTTTGCGCCGCTCGGACCCAGCACCTTGATGCCGTTGTCTTCGGCCGGGTTGTGGCTAGCGGAGATTACGACTCCCAAGTCAAATCCGCCCCTGCGAGTTTCGAAACTGGCGAGGCCCGTAGGAACGACGCCCAACGTCCTCACATCGACGCCGCGGGAAGCCAGTCCGGCAGCGACCGCCGCACCCACCATCGACCCGCTCTTTCGGGTGTCTCGGCCCATGACGGCCCGGCTTCCGGACCCGCTCGCCAGCACCTGGGCGACCGCCTTACCCACGAGCAACGCCAGTTCAGGCGTCAGTTGGGTGCCCGCGACGCCGCGAATCCCGTCGGTTCCGAACTTGGGGCGGCTCACGACCTCTTCGCGACCTGCACCTTGGCGGGCCGCAGCACCCCCTCGCGGATCGTATAGCCCGACTCGATCTCCTCGACCACCGTTCCTTCGGGCAACTCGGCGGTTGCGACGGTACTTACAGCTTCATGTAGGTTCGGATCGAACATCTTCCCCTTGGCGTTGATCCGCTTTACGTGAAACGACTCCAATACCGTTCGGAACTGCCGTTCGACTCCCCGAACGCCTTCGAGCAGCGACTCCCTGCTGGCCCCCGCATCTGCGGCAGCCAAGCTCCTTTCCAGGTTGTCGAGAACGGGGATCATGCCGCTCATCAACTCTTCGAGAATGAACTGGCGCATCGCATCCCGTTCGTTTGCGAGCCGCTTGCGCTGGTTCTGAACCTCGGCGAACGCACGAAGCATTTGATCGCGCATCCGGTCGCGCTCGTCGAGGGCCGAGGCGAGCTGCTCTTCGAGGCTGGGCGTGGCCCCTTCTGCCCTGGTCTTGCCCTCGCCATCAGTTGCCGAATTCTGTGGGTTCATCTGCGACTCGATGGGTGCTTCTGGCTGGGTCTCGCGCGGGTGCTTCTTTCCACTGTGAGGCAACGTTCAACCTCCTCCCCAACCGAGTGGGAATGGGTTCGATTGTACCTACGAATCGAGGCCAGAGGGCGGGATCGAACGGGACTCGCCGCCGTCCGGGTCGGGCTCAGGAAGTACGGGCGGAACGAACCTGTCGAAGAACTCGAAAACGGCCGGAATGGACTCGGCGACCACAGTGAAGTGCTCGCAGTTCGGAATCTGATCGAATCGGAAGTCGGGTCGCTCGCCGATTTCCCTAGCCAGCGACTCCACCGAAGCGCGAAGCCGTCCGCCGTCGCCTAGCCCGACCGAAAGGTAGAGAGGAAGCTCGATCCACTCCCGCAGGAACGAGGCTTGATTCGGTGCGAGAATCGCCGCCGCGGCGGGCTTGATCGGCAGGCTCGCCGCGCTGAGCGCGACACCCGCGCCTTGGCCATGCCCCATTACGACCAGGTGGCGGATTCGGATTCCCCGAACCTGCTGAAGCCACTCCAAGGCGTCTTCGAGGGCCGAGGGCGAACTGCGGACCGACACGAAAACCCAACCTCGCCGCTCCGCTTCGAGTGCGACCCGTCCGCGCCCATACGACTCAAAAAACGACGACTCGCCCCCCGTTGGACCGGGAACGGCGATGAGAACGACTTGAGGATCGGGCGGGGGCGTTTTCCCTCGCGCCTGGCGCGGAAACTCGGCGCGAAACACGGTCTGCTTGTGACGCGCAAAAGGGAGCCGCGCGAGTTCGCTCAGCTTCTTGCGCCCCTGATCGAGTTGTTCTCCCACATAGACCCAATCGAGGATCGGAGTCTCGTGGGTCCAGGTGAGCGGCTCGGCGAGCAATCGCTGGAGCTCCAGGCCCAAATCCCGAGCTTGGGGGTCAGTGGCCCGCGAGAGTGTGTCGATCCTCTGCCGCCCGCCCTTCAAGATGGTCAAGTAGGCCGTGCGCGACTTCGTTCCGACCGTAATCGGCACCGCATAGCCGATTTCGGGCGTCAGAGCGAGATCGGGCTCACCCCAAGCCGGATTGACTTCGACGGTGACGCTGCGTCCCGGTAATAGCTGCACGGTCCTTCCGGCGACCGCCACGCTGACGGCGTCGGGCTTCGAGGGGAGATACGCCCAGCCCAACCTCAACTCGGCGGACTTTCCCGGTTCGACCACCGGCGAAGAGAATCGAAGCGTTACGGCGTCGCCCGCAGAGACCTCGCCACCCGCTAACTCCGCTGCCGCCTTGTCGAGGAACTCGCATGCTTCGGAGTTCCGACCCGCGCCCGCAAACACTACCCCCTCCTGAATCAGAGGGGACGCCGCGATCCGCCTGTCGAGCGCCGGCGTTTCCGCCCAAAGCACATCGATCGCTCGCAAGCGCTCGCCCACGTCCAAAGCGGTGGCCTGGATCGCGGAAGCTTGATGGGCCACCAGCAACGCAAAAACGGCGAGCATTCCCAGAGTTTACACCAGGGTCTCAGACCGCAGGGCCCGCGGCAAGCTCCTCTTGGGACGGTCGCAATTCCCGCGACCGGCTTCGAGTCGCCTGAAACACGGCGGCGAGGGTGATCGCCATGCCAAGCCACTGAACTCCCACGAGCGATTGCCCAAGCCAGAGCCAGGCGGCCACTGCCGCAACGACCGGAACAAGGTACTGGTACAGCATCGCGCCGGTCGCCCCGATCTGCCGAACTCCCACATAGAAACCCACGAAGCCAAACGTCCCCGCGACCAGCGCGACGAACCCATAAGCGAGCCATGTCAACCCCGACAAGCTCGTCCAGGGCGTCTGAAGGGTGTCCCAAAGTCCGTAGGCCGCAAGCACCGGCAGCGCACCGGGGATTGAAAGGGTCAGGACCGTATAGGGCGAGTGCTTCTGTACCAGCGGCTTGCTAATCACCGTCCCTACAGCCCACGTCAGCGCCGCCAGAACCATGAGCAGGTAACCCATCAAGGACGTCGAACGCAAGGCGACCCCTCCGACGATGACCAGAGCGACTCCTCCGAAAGCCACAAGCGCATAGAGCAGCGTGGCCCATCGAAACGCCTCTTGCCGAACGGCCATGGCCAGCAAGGTCGTAAGAACCGGGCAAGTCGAAAGGACGAGCGCGCCTTCCGCGGGCCCCGTCAGGCGAAGGGCTTCTAGGAAGGCCACCATGTAGAGCCCCATGCTGATGAAGCCCTGCAACAGGATCAGCGCCGCCGTCGAGCGCTCATAGCGCAGGGGCGCCTTGGCAAGCCAGCAAACCGGCACGAGGGTCGCCATCATGATGAGGGACCGGGTGAAGCCCAACGCAGCCGGCCCGACCTCCAGGTACACCACTTTTAGGGCAACGAAATTGAACCCCCAAGCCGTCACAGTGAGTAAGAGGAAGAGGCTGAAACCGCCAGGAGGCCGTGGGGACACGGCACAGTATGGCCGAATCTGCCGCCCGTAGGCATCGCGAGCGGGCGTTGGACCTTGATTCCGGCCATCCCCTTACGCAAACATAGAACCACAGCCATGTCGATCAGCGACCACTCACAGTTCAATTGGGGCGCAGCCAAGCGCTTTCGACTCATCCTCCGGGAATCGGGAATGGCCAAGGAGATGGGCGGAGACGATATGTCTCTCGCCGTGGGAATCGTTGACAACATCTTCATCAGCGCCCTAGAGACCAACACGAGCGACATCCATCTTCAGCCTGAACGCGACCAGCTCAAGATTCGGTACCGGCAAGACGGCGTGCTCCACGCGACCGGGCAGCTCCCGCCCGAACAAGCCGCCAACGTGTTGGCCCGGCTCAAGCTTTCGGCCGGAATGAGGATCGACGAGACCCGCGAGCCCCAAGACGGGAGAATCGACATGGAGTTCATGGGGCGCAGGCTCTCAGCCCGTGCCTCTTGCGTCCCGTGTTTGAACGGCGAGAAGTTCGTGATGAGAATCCTTGACCCGGCGGCGATGCGGGTGGAGCTACAAAAGCTGGGGATGCCGGAGGACGTTCTGACGAAGTGGCAGCGCGCGGTCCAGGTGCCCTACGGCTTGGTCATCGTTACTGGGCCGACCGGGTCCGGAAAGACCTCGACCCTGTACGCCTCAATCAACACGCTCGACCACGTTCGGAAGAACATCGTTACGGTCGAAGACCCGGTCGAATATGAGTTCGAAAACAACATCGCTCAGGTCCAGGTGACGGAGAAGATGAGCTTTCCGAGGGTTATGCGGTCGTTCCTTCGCCAAGACCCCGACATCATGCTCGTGGGTGAAATGCGAGACCCGGAGTCGCTCTCGATTGGGATTCAGGCGGGGTTGACGGGTCACCTCGTGTTGACCACGCTCCACACCAACAACGCTGTCGAGACCGTAGGCCGAATGATCGATATGGGCGCGGAGCCCTACCTGATCGCCGGGACGACCGTTGCGATCATGGCTCAAAGGCTCGTCAGGCTGAACTGCGCCAAGTGCCGGCAGCCGTACACGCCGACCGAAGAAGAACTGCAAATGCTCAACCTCACCCCCGCGCAACTCGAGGGAGCGCAGATCATGGCGGGGAAGGGCTGCGCGGAGTGCCGGGGAACGGGTTACAAAGGCCGAACCGCCGTGTTCGAGTTGATTCTTGGGACGCCCGACCTCCGGCAGGCGATCGCCCACAAAGCCGACTACCCAGAACTCGTCGCCGCGGCCCGAAAGCAGGGCTACCGAACGATGCTCGAAGACGGCATCACGAAGATCCTTCAGGGCTGGACGACCCCGGATGAGGTCCTGCGCGCAGTGTATACGCAAGCCATCGAATAGCGGGAACCGCCCCCAAAACCGGTATCCTTTCCCCGAGTAATTCGAAGCAGGAGGGACACGATGGCTCCGAACGAAGACAAGACCAGTTCTAGCGAACAAGTCGCGGAAGAGCAGGGCGCGGTCGCCAAGCCCGAGGCGCCTGCGGAGAAACCGAAGGCGCCCGAAGCCCCGAAATCGGGCGGGTCGCCGATCTCAGAACGTACTCGAACGATCGTCGTCGGGGCTTTGGCAGCGCTTTTCTTGATATTCGCCCTGTTGCAAACGGTCTCGCTGAACTCCACGCGCAACGACCTCGCTGAGGCCCGAACATTGCATTCCGCTGCTCAAGCCGAACTGAAGCAAGAGTCCCAAAGGCAGCAGGCTCTGTTTACGGCGACGTCCCTCGCTTGGGGACTCAAGCCCGCCTACGGTGTTTTGGGGCGGGTGCCTGAGGTCAACAACCGCACCCTGCAAACTCTGTGCGAAGAGATGGTTCAAGACAAGAGGTTTCGCCTCATCGCCTTTCTCGACGGCAGCCACAACGTCTTAGCCTCGACGAATCTCGCCCTGATCAACACGCCGTATCCGGGTGTGACCCCCCTTCGCGCATCCTTGGAGGTTAGGGACGATTTTCTCGAAGTCCAAGCGCCCATCGCATCCGGGAACACTCTCCTCGGTACAGTGGTGCTCCAGATCGACGCTAAGGAGTTGCGCGGCCCCTAAACGCAATCCGGCGTCGAGCTTTGAGCACGATGAGGAAGCGGCCGCCCCGCTGCCATGTATCACAAGTTGCGGACATTGCACCGATGGATCGGGCTCCTCTCCGCGCTCGTCCTGCTGATCATCTCGGTTACCGGGTTCTTGCTGGCGACCAAAGGGACCTTTGGCTGGATTCGTCCACCTGAGAAAGACGGGCAGCCCGTCGACTCGCTCTCCGAAGTGGTATCGGTCGAACAGGCAGCCGAGGCTGCGTTCGCGGCGGGGATCGCGGAGCTTCAGTCGCGGGATGACATCGATCGCATCGATTACCGACCTGGTTCCAACGTCTTCAAGATCGTCAGCAACGAGGGGTACTACGAGGTCCAGGTCGATGGCAAGACGGGCGAGGTCATTCAGATCGCGCGGCGGGTCGATCAGCTCTCCGAAGACATCCACGACCTCTCGTTCTTCGGTGACGCCTTTCATGGATACTTACTGCCTTTGGTCGCCTGCGGCCTGTTCCTGCTCTCCTTGAGCGGGGTCGTTATGTTTTTCGTTCCGGTGGTCCGCCGCTGGAGATACCGCAAGAAACTGCGCAGGAAGGGCGCATAACCTGACGACTTCAGAAGGATTGAGGATCGGCCTTGAGGAAATTGGGCTCATGGCTTCGCCGGACTCGATCGATCGCAGAGAGTTTTTCGCGCGGGCGGTGATGGGCGCCGCGACCGCGGGTCTACCCCTATCGACGGCTCTTGGGGCGCCCGTTCCGAACGTGGATGGGCAGGATTCCCCGACGCAGGAGATCGGGCTAGCCGACCTTCAGGCTGCCGCAAAGATCGCCGGCCTCGAGTTCGAGAACTCGGAGTTGGAGGAGATTCTTCGAAGTGTGCGAAGCCAAAGGGCCTCGTTTGCGGCTCTGCGATCCCAGGAAGTCGATTACACCCTCGAACCCCCGACGCCGTTCGTGCCCCAAGGGAAGAGCATGGGCGGCGCGCCAGGAATCGAGCTTCGACTCGATCCGCCTTCGTCCGATTCGCCTCCTTCTGATCCCGAAGACCTCGTATTCTCCTCCGTCCGGGAGCTCAGCCATTGGGTCAGGACCCGCAAAGTCTCCCCCGTTGAACTCACCCGGTTGTATCTCGACCGGATGAAGAAGTACGGCGACGAGCTGCTGTGCCTGGTGACTTTGACGGAAGAACTCGCTCTCGAACAGGCGCGAAGGGCCGAGGCAGAGATCGCCGCAGGGCAATATCGCGGGCCGCTGCACGGATTGCCCTATGGCATCAAGGACCTGTTCGCGACCAAGGGCTATCCAACCTCGTGGGGCTCCGAGCCTCACAAAGACCAGGTCTTCGACTACGACGCCGGAGTGATCGAGCGAATGAGAGAGGCGGGCGCGGTCTTGATTGCGAAGTTGAGCCTGGGCAGCTTGGCGCAAGGGGACGTGTGGTTCAAAGGGCGCACGAAGAACCCTTGGAACCCGGCCCAAGGTTCGAGCGGCTCTTCGGCGGGTTCGGCATGTTCGGCCGCAGCCGGGCTTGCCGCGTTCACCATCGGCACCGAAACCCTCGGAAGCATCGTTTCACCCACCCATCAGTGCAGGGTCACGGGCCTGAGACCCAGTTACGGGCGGGTGACGCGCAGCGGAGCGATGGCGGTGAGTTGGACTATGGACAAGGTGGGACCCATTTGCCGCTCGGCGCAAGATTGCGCGATCGTGTTCGCCTCGCTCCAGGGCTCCGACCCCAGGGACCTGACGTCCCGAGATGCAGGGTTTCACTACCGGTCCGACTTACCGTTGAAAGAACTCCGCATCGGCTACCTCATCGGCCCCAGCGACGATCCGGCGGATCGCTCTGCCATCGAGCGCACCGACTACCTCTCGCTCCTTGCGTCCCTCGGCGCGAATCTGGAGCCCGTTCGGCTGTCCCCCACTCCAAACGGGGTCATTCTTGTGCTGAGCGTAGAATCGGCATCCGCGTTCGACGAATTCACCCGGAGCGATGCGATCGATCGCCTTCAGAACAGCTCGTGGCCTCAAACCTACCGCTCCAGCAGATTCGTGCCGGCCGTGGAATACCTCAGGGCTCAGCGCCTGCGAACGGAAGTGATGAGGAAATTCGAAGCCGAATTAGGAGAGTTCGACCTCGTCGTCGCCTATGAGCGTGGCGGGCACACCCTCTACACGACGAATCTGACCGGGCATCCTCAAGTGCTCGTGCCGTTCGGGCTCACCCCCCAAGGGACTCAACGCAGCATCTCGCTCATCGGGCGGCTCGACGGTGAAGCCACGATCCTCGCGGTGGCGCATCAGATTCAGACGCGGGCTGGCTTTCACAGGCTCCGGCCCTCCCTCGGGTAAGGTTCTTAGCTCTGCGCCCCGCCCAAGAGCTCGGCTGTGGCGTCCTGCGCTTCGATGAAGCGGTTCAGTTCGGCGTCGTTCAGGTCCCGGATCTTCTCGCTGAGACGCTTGAGATCGTCGCTCCACCTCTTTCGCAACTCGCGCCTCAGCTTGCCCTCCAGGTACCTCACCCGTTCTTCGCGCGTCTCACAAGATAGGCGAGGCACTTCGACCGGCTTGCCGTCTCGAATCGCAACCATCGTCACGCGCGCTGTGTTCGTGTGGCGGCGGGATTGCTGAAGGACGTCCTCCGCGTACACCTGGATCGTCACCTCCATGCTCGAACGGCCCACGTAGCTCACTTCGCCCTCGCAAGTCACGACTTCGCCGACGTTGATCGGCTCGAGGAAGTCCACGCGGTCGAAACTGGCGGTTACGGCAATGTTGCCCGCAAACCTCGAAGCGGTGGCATAAGCCGCGAGGTCGATCATTGAGAGGATCGAACCGCCAAAAACCTTCCCCAGAAAGTTCGCATGATTGGGGGTCATCACCTCGGACATCGTCAGCCGGGTGGAAGCTACGGTACGGTCGTTCATGGTCCTTCACGCGCTCATGACGATGCGGCTGAACTCCATCGGATCGAGGCTCGCGCCCCCCACCAGCCCGCCGTCGATCTCGGGTTGATGAAACAGCTCTTCTGAGTTCGTGGACTTCACGCTTCCTCCATAAAGGACGCGAACCGGATCGGCCTCCGACCCAAACCGGCCTCGAAGCCAGTTCCGAATGAAACTGGCGACTCGATTGGCCTCCAAGGCGTCGCACGTGTTGCCGGTTCCGATGGCCCAAACGGGTTCGTAAGCGACGGATACGGTCGCCAACTCAGGCCCTTCGATGCTCCGAAACGCACCGGCCAGTTGATCTTCGATGACCCGCTCGGTGGTTTGCGATTCGCGTTCCGAAGCGGTTTCGCCCACACACAAGATCGGGCGGATGGAGTGGAATAGCAGCGCGCGAAGCTTGAGGTTGACGGTTTCCTCGGTCTCGGAAAAGAACGGAATCGTCGTCGGCGGAACCTCCAACTTCCCAAACCGTCCCCGAGTCTCGGAGTGGCCCACGAGGCAGAGCTCAACCCCGGATTCGCGCAGCATCGAAGCGCTGACCTTTCCGGTGAACGCTCCCGAAGGCTCCCAGAAAACGTCTTGCGCCCCCAGAAGGACCCGCGAGCCCTTCAGCGATTCCCGGACGACGCCCAACGAGGGGTAGGGTGGGCAGACCGCCACTTCGGTGCTCGGCTTGGCGTCCGCATGACGCAAGAAAGCCTGTACCAATGCCGCCGACTCCGTTGGAGTCTTGTTCATTTTCCAGTTTCCGACGACGAGCTTTGCGCGCATGAATCGCCTCCTGGCCATCCGGCAGTTTCAGCCGACCGAGATCGAAGGCTCCAAGACGACTTCGACCTTGTCCCGGACCGCGTTCGTGATGATGCAATAAAGCTCCGCTTTGTGCGCCATGTCGTCGGCGAGTTGAATCTGCTCCTCGGTCGCTCCTTCCTCGAGCACGATCTCCGGCTTCAATACGATCTGCTTGTAGGTGAACTGCATTCCGCTCTGCTCCACGAGGCCGGTCGCAGATACTCGCAGCGAGCGAACGGGGATCTTTCGGTTCTCGGCAATGATCCCAAACGTGATTGAGTAGCAGGCCGCAAGCGCCGCGGTCAACAGTTCCTCGGGGTTGGTGCCCTTTCCAGGCCCGCCGTATTCGGGTCCGACGCTCAGCGGGAACTCCGTACCACTGTTTCCGCACCGCGCCCCTCCGGAGCCGCCCCGACCCCCTTCCCAATTCACCGTCATTGGATACTCGTGGTTCTGCGCCATGAGGCCATTCTACCGGCTGGGTTCAGGGAGGAGGGTGGTCACGAGCCGCCGGCGCTCTTCTTGGGGAACGGCAAAGGTGACGGCGAACTCCCACCGCGCTTCGCACCCTCGGCTTCGCGCGAGGGCCTTGTAGTATTCGAGATACTCGAACTTGGAAACTCCGCCTCGAAACAGTTCGTAGCACCGCATCGCCTCTTCCCACCGTTCGATGTCCTCGCGCAGGACCTCCAGATAAACCTCGGGTTCGTAGCCTCGAAGGTCCTCCCAATTCTCGCCGTGGTAGGCCCTGGGAACCCAATGCGCCGGTCCCCCAAGCTCAAAGGTAGCGATCCCGGCATAGAACCTTGCGTTCGGCAGATTGTCTGCGGCGGCGGTGTGATCCTTGTGCATGCTTCCTCGCCAGTGCGTCAGGATCAACTGGGGCCGCGCCTCGCGGATCACCCGGGCCATCGCAAGCTGGACGTCGTCGCCCACCGGGAGTTCGCCGTCCTTGAAATCCAACGCCCACAAACGCGCTCCTAGGGCAGTGGCGCATTGCTGGGCCTCGTCGCGCTTCTGGTCAGCGTACTCACTAGGCGACTTCGACGGATGGCCCTTTTCCCCTGGAGTCAGGTGAAGCAGCCCCACCCTACGGCCCTGCCGAACGTGGGCTGCGAGCGACATGCCCCATGCAACCTCGTCCCCCATGTGCGCCCCGATGGCGAGAACGTCCACATGAGGAGAAGCCGAATTCATACAAGCTCCTTCCTGAGAGTGGCGAACGTTCGAACCACCTTGAATCCCGCGGCGTTGTAGAGCCGGTCGGCCGTTCGCAGATCCGACCACAAGAAGTACGCAGAGGATTGGCCGCTTTCCTTTTGAGCCTTTAGCGTCTCGAACATCAAGACGTGTCCAAGTCCTCGGCCTCGTTCCTCCGACGCGACCCCGATCGGCCCGAATCGGTCGGCATTGTAGTGCGAAAACGCCCTGACCTCCCCCCGCTCTTCGAGAAAGATCAGCCTGTCGTTCCGCCCGCCTCGGAGGATGTCTTTGGCGGCGGAGCGCACGAATCGCGCCCAGTCTTCGTGAAACTCCCTGCGGGCGAACTCGATGAGCGGAGCGAGCCAGTCCTCTGAATACTCGCGTACTTCGCCTCCTTGCACGGCGAGTTCCGAACGCCGCTCGACGACCCAGTCGGGCGGAGTCAGCGCTCTTAGATCGACGGCCATCGAAATCGGCCTCGACACCTCTACATACCCCTTCCGAGCCAAGAACTGAAGCCCGCGCCCGTAGGCTGCCACGTCAACCCCCGGAGCAAAGTAACCGGGCGAGTAGGGAGAGACCCAGCATTCTCCGCAGCCGCACTCTCGCAGGTAATCCTCAGCATAGGCGAGCAGCGAAGCGCCGAATCCCTGGTTCTCCCATTGGCGGCGCACGCCGAGCAGCGTCACATAGCCTCGCTTCTTTGAAGCGCCTGCGCCCTCCAAGGTCTGGGGAGCAAACGCCACGACGAGTCCGGCGGTCTTGCCTTCCGCTTCGACGACTCCAAGGCCCTCCGACCGGAAATTCGCGTCCAAGAACACGTTGCGAACCCACTTTTCCCGGTCGATTCGTTCAACGGGAAACACTTCGCTACAAAGTTCCAAGAGTGAAGCAACAGAGTCTCCGCTCTGAAACGCGCGCACAACCACGTCCTATTCTAACTTGCGGCGGCTCCATTGGAGCATGGAATTCAACGCACGTTGAAATACTTAGCCTCTGGGTGGTGAACGATCAGGGCCGAGGTCGACTGCTCCGGGACCAACATGCACTCTTCGCTCAGTTCGATGCCGATGTCCGAAGGCGCGAGAAGGCGCATGAGTTGGCGCTGATCCTCGAGGTTCGGGCAAGCCGGATACCCGAACGAGTAACGCGCCCCGTGGTACTTCACCCCAAACAGTCCGCGAATCGAATCTGGCTCGCGGTCGTCGATCCCCAGTTCGATGCGGACCATCCTGTGCCAATACTCTGCCAGTGCTTCTGCGGTCTCAACGCCCATGCCGTGAACGTACAAATACTCCCGGTAGTCGCCCGCCTCGAACAGCCTGCGCTCGTATCTCGCCACCTCGGGTCCGATCGTGACGACTTGAAACGCGGCCACATCGGGTTCTGGGGAATCGAACCCACGAAAGAAGTCCGCAAGGCACAGCCGCTTTCCGTCTCGTTGCCTTGGGAACCGAAATCGCTCGCGCTCCGTCACCCTATCGTCCCCAAGGATCACGAGGTCGTTGCCTTCCGAACGGCAAAAAAAGTAACCCCACTTGACCTTTGGCTGGATCAGCTTGGCCAGTTCGCGCTGGAGCCGCTCAAAGATCGGCCGCGCGTGTTCTTCGAGCCAGTCGTTGAATTCGAGGTTTCCTTGGCCTTCGCCCCTCCGGAACTGCCACTGCCCGCGAAACAGAGCGATCGTATTGATGTACTTGAAGACCTCGAAAACGTCGAACTTCTCAGCCTTCCGGACGCCGTAGAAAGGAATCTCTGGTATTTCGGTCGCTGGCCCAACCTCCGAGCGCGATCCGTCGAACACGAACAATTCGGGATCGACGACTCCGACCCGATGAGAGCCGACCCGAAATGGGGCGCCTTCGTCGGCAGTCGCCTCGTCGGACGCCGCAGCGTCCTCAATCCCCGAGTGCGGGCTCGCTGTGTGGGGGCCTTTCCGGAGCTCCTCCATGAGCCGCAGACCTTCGAAGGCGTCTTGCGCATAGAACACGTCTCCCCGATACGCGTCTCTCAGGTCCTGCTCGACGTACGCCCTCGTGAGCGCCGCCCCCCCAAGAATGACCGGATAACCGTGCAGTCCTCTGTCGTTCATCTCCAGGAGGTTGTCCTTCATCACCAAGGTGCTCTTGACCAGCAGCCCGCTCATCCCGATCACTTCGACTTGGTGGGCTCGTGCCTGGTCGAGGATGTTGTTGATGGGTTGCTTGATGCCGATGTTAACCACTCGGTAGCCGTTGTTCGAGAGGATGATGTCCACGAGGTTCTTACCGATGTCGTGGACGTCGCCTGCGACCGTCGCCAAGAGAATCGAGCCCTTGGTTTGCCCTTCGAGCCGCTCCATCTTCGGTTCGAGGTAAGCGACGGCGGCCTTCATCACCTCGGCGCTCTGCAAGACGAAGGGTAGCTGCATCTTCCCAGCGCCAAAAAGCTCCCCGACCGTCTTCATGCCGTCGAGGAGCACGTCGTTGATGATCTCGACCGGCGAGTACCTTTCGAGAGCCGAATCCAGCCGCGCGTGAAGTCCCTTCTTGATGCCGTCGACGATGTGCTTGCGAAGGGCCTCTTCGACGCTGAGGTCGTCCCACTGGCTCGCCGAGGGAGTGGCCGACGACGCCGACTCGAACCGCTTCATCAACTCGACAAGCGGATCGTAAACGCACTCCCTTGTGGGTTCGTCGGGAACTCGCGGCATGAACACCAGAACATACCCCTTGCGGGCGGGTTCCGTGCGGGACTGCGTAGCTTATTGCGCCGGACCCATTGCGAAGAGTTTCGCAAGAATCTTGATTATTCGCCGCCACGAGTCCGCCAATACCTTAGGGTGAGGTCGCGTCGTTCCGAGAAGGCAATAAGCTCTCCCCAGCGCCCGATCGGACTTCCGGCCCCACGGAGCAGACCCCGGAAAGCCCAAACCTGACCGTTCACCGGGGTCCTTCCACTAACTCCCTGACCCAGAGTTCTTCTTCGCCCGCTTGATTTCGAACGAGAGCTGGACCTCGTTCTCGATGGACAGCGAGCCCTTCGAGTGAACCAACTGGCCCGTCCCGAGGTCGTAGGTCGACTCGAACGTGGCGAGTCCAGGCACTTCTTCACCGTCAGGCACGACCTCGAGTTCGTACTTCACCTTTGCGACCTTGCGGCCCTCCAACTCCTCGACGGCAATCAGCTTGCCCGTGCCAGTGACGGTCGAGCCGTTGTCCTTGCCTCTCCAATTCACCTTGAAGTCCTGGGCGGTCTCGACCTCCTGGTTGGCGACGAAGCCGGTAAAGGCGACGATCGTGTACGCCCACTCCGCGCCTTCGGACGAAAGCGAATCGGGCATTCCGAATGCGTCCATCTTGCAGCTATCCGGCGAAATGTCCATACCGGGCATCACTTCACCGTCGATCTGCACCGAGAACTTCAGCGGATTTCGGGCGACCTTGGCGATTCCCTCAGATACTTCGGTGACCTTGTATTCGATCTCGGCCTCGCCGAGAATCTCGAAGCCCTGCGCTTCGCCCTTGAGCGACATCGAATAGGTCACGGTTTCGTTGGCCGTGTAGGTCCTCTTGAGCGCTACCTTCTCCCCGCTCGCGCCCGAAAGGAGCAGCGCCGACGCGGAGAGGACTTGAATGACGAGGTTCATGACGTAACTTCCTCCCAATGGATGTCAGGAATACGCCCGGCTGCGCGGACGGTTGCGCCGACCTAGGTCGTAGAGACCTCGACCACGTATTCCTCGAACTGCTGAACCGCCCGTTCGTCCTCATACAATATCTCAGCGCGTTCCTCCAGCGTCCGCCGAGCATCGGCCTGAAAGTCACCGTCGTTAGCCAACCGCAGCGCGATCTCGACGAACCCCTCCGGACTCGATGCGATCAACTCTCCGTACTCCATGCTCCGGTATTGGGCCAATGTGATCCTGCCCCGTTGCAGATCGCCTGGGAGAGTGGCCACCGGGCAGCCCACTGCGAACATCTCCAAGCTCGAATTCCCGCCCCCAAAGTAGAACGGGTCAAGCACCGCGTCGGCAGTCTTGGCGAGGGACAAGTACCCCTCGAGCGACATCTGAGGCACGAACGCCACTCGATCCGCAACGTCGGGAGCGGTTCGCTCGAACCGCTTCAGGTACTGCTCGTCCCACGAGGGGTACTTGCCTGCGATGAGCACATAGAGCCCCTCTGAATCCCTCCGGAGGATCTCCGCCATCGCATCGTCGAAATCCGGGTGTAACTTGAAGAGGGTCTGAGGAACGACATACAGCCGTCTGTCGTTGGGCAGCCCGAACCGCTCGCGAGGCCAGAACGCCTCAGGCCGAGCGGGGCGCAGGAAGCATGTGTTGAGCGCGGGTTGCCGAATCAGCTTCTCGCCGTACTCGACCTCTGAGCCTTTGCGCTCCATGTCGTCGCAACTGACGAACGCGTCGATATGGGGCAGACAAGGGGTCGAGGGGTGGCCCCAAGTCATGAATTGATGCGGGGCGAACCGGGAAAACGCCAGATAATAAGTGAGAGCGTCCATGCCGATCTCAGGGAAAAACACCACGTCGAGCTCCAGTTCGCCGATCGCGTCGCGAGCCGCCTTCCATTGGAGCGGAACGACTGCGACTTCGTCAGCGCGACGCCGTAGGGACTCGGTGATTTCGTCCCTTTGGGAGTTGAGAGGAACCCATACGAGTTCGATTCTCTCCCTGTCGAGCCGTCCGAGCATCGGCGCGTAGAGCTTTCCGATCGTGTGAGACCTCAAGAACGCCGAAATCACCCCGAGCCGCACTCGCCCTCCCGACGACCTGCGGCTGCCGCCTACACAATGCGGCGCGACGAAGCCAAGTTCGGGGCAAGCGGCTAGGTACGCCGAGACGATCTCTTCCTGAATCGGTTTTTCGTTGTCTCTGTGGTAAGCGAGGTAGAAGTTCGTCATCCCGACTTCACGTAGCGGGTCGTCGATCCTCGCTCCGCTCGCCGCGAACTCCCGAACCTCCTCGACGATCCTCTTGCGAACCTCTGCCATCTGGTCGCGAGAATCGGCGATCACAGGAGTCTGCAACGCGCGCAGGAGCTTGAGTCCAGGGTTTGAGTTCCCAGCAAGCGCGCTTCGGGCAGACTCCATGCGAGAGAGGTCGTGCAGCAGCTTGGCTTTCGTGCCCAGAGCGTCTGCGAACTCAGTATCCAGTTGGAGGGCGCGATCATACGCCGCCAGCGCCTCGTCGGTCTTCTTGAGCTCTTTGAGGGCGTTGCCCAATGCGTAGTACACACTAACAGACAACCCACCAGGGATTCCGAGCGCCAACAGGAGGACTGCCACTGCCCGCTCGAACTTACCGGCCTGATTGAGAGCCGCCCCAAGGTTGCTCAGTACCACCGGCGACCTCGGCGCGAGCCTGGCGGCCTCCTCGAGCGAATCCACGGCCTCCCCAATTCCGCCGAGTTCCAAGAGCAAGTTACCAAGGTTGTTCCACGCCTGGACGTATCCAGGGTCAGCCGCAACGCACCTTCGGAGCAGTCGCACCGCCTCCACGCGCCGACCCAGTGGACTATAGGCGTTCGCAAGGTGAAACAGCGACTCGCAATGCTTCGAGTGGCTTGCTACGGCGGGTTCCAGCACGGAGACCGCCTCATCGATCCGCCCTACGTCGATCAGAACGTGCCCCAAAGCGGCGCGAAAGTCGGGCTGGTCCGGCGCGAGGTCCACGGACTTCGTGAGTGCGGCCAGCGATTCCTCGGTCCTCCCCGAAAGTCGGAGCGCCACGCCCAAGTCGAACTGGAGTTGGGCGCTGCCGGGTTCGAACTTAATGGCGCGCGAAAGCTCGGCAAGGCCCTCATCGGTCTTCCCGATATGAAACAGCGCGAGCCCTCGGATTCGCAATGCCTCGCTCGAATCTGGGTTGGATGCGAGGAACTCGCCCGCAACGCGAGCCGCTTCGGGCGCCTTGCCCGATTGAAACAACCGCCGCGCTCGGGTGAGCGCATCCTCCGCCGAGGGCGTCGTGCTACGCTTGCCTTTGCGGTGCTTTCCCATCGGGGAGTGAGATTACTGCATCGCCGACAAATCCCTCGGTTGCGGGGTAACTTCGGTCTGCGGCTGGAGGTGACGAATGATCGGCTTATCGGGCGCGATCGCAATCGCAATCGGAGGGGCGACGATGATGGGGCAGTTTGCAGAGACCCAAGCGCAGAAGGACGCGAGGATGAACTGGTGGCGCGAGGCGAGGTTCGGCATGTTCATCCATTGGGGCCTCTACGCGATTCCGGCCAGCGAATGGAACGGGAAGCGCACCGGTGGGGCCGAGTGGATTCTCAACCACGCCCAAATCAAGGTCGAAGATTACGAGCCGCTTCTCAAGCAGTTCAACCCGGTTCAGTTCGACGCCCGCGAATGGGTCCGAATCGCGAAACAGGCCGGAATGAAGTACATCGTCATCACTAGCAAGCACCACGACGGGTTCTGTCTTTGGGACTCAAAGCTGACAGACTGGAAGATCACCAAAACTCCCTTTGGTCGGGACGTATTGCGCGAACTCTCGGAGGCGTGCAAGGAAGCTGGAATCACGCTTTGCTTTTATCATTCGATCATGGACTGGCACCATCCCGACTACCTGCCCCGGCGGGCGTGGGACCCTCGTCCGGGGGTCGAAGCCGACTACGATCGGTATGTCGAGTACATGAAGGGGCAACTCAAGGAACTGGTCGAAGGTTACGGCCCGCTTGGAGTGCTCTGGTTCGACGGTGAATGGGAAGGAACCTGGACCCATGAATACGGCAAGACCCTGTACGACTACGTTCGGTCGCTCCAGCCCAGCATCATCGTCAACAACCGCGTCGACAAGGGTCGGAGCGGAATGGCGGGCATGACCGTCGGCGATCATCGTGGCGACTTCGGAACGCCCGAACAAGAGGTGCCGCCGAGGGGTTTTCCGGGAGTCGACTGGGAGTCCTGCATCACGTTGAACCGGAATTGGGGCTTCGATAAGTTCGACGAAGATTGGAAGTCCCGCCGCTCCCTTTTGCAGATGCTAGTGGATGTGGTCAGCAAGGGGGGCAACCTTTTGCTCAACGTGGGCCCCGACGCGCTGGGACGCATTCCGCAGCCGAGCGTCGAACGGCTGAGCTTGGTGGGCGCCTGGCTCAAGACAAACGGTGAGGCGATCTACGGGACCACGGCAAGCCCATTCCCCCGGCCGTTGTCTTGGGGTCGGGTCACCCAGAAGCCCGGCGTTCTCTACCTCCACGTCTTCGGATCGCCCGACGGCAAAGTCGAACTGTCCGGACTCAGGAACAAGCTTCGATCCGCGAGCCTCTTGGGAGGGAGCGCTAAGCTCCGATGGGAGAACGGGGAGGACGGGCCTATCGTCGCCTGGGAGGGCTCGCTGCCCGACCCCGACGTGAACGTGATCGCGGTCCAAATCGAAGGGTCGCCCGAAGTCGTACCGGTTCCTTTGCGGGCGGATAGAGCGGGAGTCGCGCTTCTTCGCTCAAGCGAAGCCGAGATCGACCGAGCGAGGTATGAGTCGGACAAGGACTGCGTCGGCTACTGGACCGACCCCGAAGCGACCGTGGCGTGGGAGGTCCAGCTACCGGCCGCCGGCGCTTACAAAGTGGGCGTGATGCAGGCCTGCGAACCCGGAGTCGCCGGGAGCAGGTACCGCGTTCGAGTTGCTGAAAGCAGCGTGGAAGGGACCGTTTCGGAAACCCGCTCCTGGTCGGACTTCGCCGAGGTCGACTTGGGCGAGGTCACGATCGCAAGGCCAGGGTTGGTGAGGGTCGAAGTGAAGGCGCTGAAAATCGCCAAGAACGCTCTCATGAACCTGCGCTGGGTCCGCTTGGAGCGCGTGAAGGGGTAGTCCGAGATGCACAAGTTCAAGACGCGAGGCGTGTGGTGCGGCTCCTCAGAGGCGGGGAAGAGCCTGCACGAAGTTGAAGCGTACGTCGATCGGATGTATCAGGCCGGGTTCAACACGATCCTCGTCCACCTCAAGGGCGGCGATGGACTCCTCTACTGGCCCAGTTCGAAATTCCCTCAAGCGGTCGCGCCCGGTTATGAAGACTTCGACCTCCCCGCGCACCTCGTCGACGCCTGCAAGAAGCGAGGAATGTCGCTCCACGCGTGGTTCATCGATTACTATGAGGGCGAGAGCGGGGCCGCCTACAAGCTCCACCCAGAATGGGCGGCGACGGACCCGCACGGAAGGCCTTCCAGCGAGGCCACGCTCCGAGGCCGAAGATATGGGGCGGTCTGGATGTGTCCGGCGCGCAGGCCCGGATACACGGACCAGTGGCTGATCCCTCTCCATGAGGAGTTCGCCCAGCGATACGAGTTCGACGCGATCCACCACGACTACATTCGCTATCCGGGGGACATGGCGCCGGACACCTACTGTTTCTGCGACGATTGCCTTGAGAATCTCCCCAAGTACGCGCACTATTTCGCCGACCGATACCCCGACGAGCCGTTTTTTCATGAGCTTTACGACCGGCCGTTCCTCGAATCTCATTGGGAGCCAAGCCCCAAGGTCCTGCCCGAAAACTGGAAGTCCCTCGACCGTTTCTCCAAGTCGCGGTTCCTCTTGGAAGGCTCGTTCTTCGTGGGAGGCCGGCCCGACCTCGATTACTTCTTCTATGAGTACCGGATTCACTGGGTCACGGAGTTCGCGCGAAGGGCGGCCGAGGTTGTACGCCGAACGCGCCCCGCAATGGAGCTCTCCGCCGCCGTCTTCAAGAACCCGATTCACAGCGGAAGGTTCATCGGTCAAGATTGGCGGAGATTCGCGCCGTACGCCGAGACGTGCGTCCCGATGGACTACCGCGACCATTTCCCGGGGGATTTTGAGACCTACCTCAATCTGCTTGGCGATACGATCGCTCTCCAAAAGGGTTGGGCGAAGGACTTCCGGCGCCTCTGGATCGGGTTCGCGGTGAACTTTCTCTATAAGGAGGAGCACCAACTCGGCATCAAGCCCGGCCAGTGCGACCCTGGGAAGGTGCGAGCGGTGATCGACCGCATCCGCTCCTCAGAGGCCGAAGGGGTCGTGGTGTTTTCCGAAGGCCAGGTGAACCAGTACAACCTGTGGAAGCCCCTTGCAGAGGCGTTCGCGCCCGACCGCGAATAGTCGCTTCGACGAAATCGACGCCTCGCTCCAGGCCCGTCAGCTTGCCGGCTGCAACTCGGAAGTGCAGTGCGGGCACTTCTTCGCGGCAATCGGGATTTCGCTCAGGCAGAACGGGCAAGCGTGGGTCGTAGGCGCAGCCGCAGGCTCATCCTTCGCGCGAGCCTCCGTCAGCCTATTGAACGCCTTGACCATCAGAAACACAGCGAACGCGACGATCAAGAAGTTCAAGGTGACCGTAATGAACGCTCCGTAGTTCAGCGTGGGAGCCGCCGCAGCCTTGGCCTCCGCAAGCGTTTTGAACCCTTGGCCCGAGAGGTCCACGAACAAATTGTTGAAATCGACCTTGCCGAGAACGAGCCCCAGAGGCGGCATGATCACATCGTCCACCAACGAACTGACGATCTTCCCGAAAGCCGCGCCGAGGATCACGCCCACCGCCAAATCGACCATGTTCCCCCTAAGGGCGAATTTCTTGAACTCATTGAACATCTTCACGTCTCCTATTTCACCGTCTCACAAAAAGCGATTGCCAGTGTAACCCATTGCCCGCGAACCGTCAAGTCCTGCAAACTTACGCGTAACCCTATGCGTCGGCAAACAGTCCTCGTCATCGATTTCGGCGGCCAGTATTCGCAACTCATCGTGAGGAGGGTGCGTGAGTTCAACGTCTACTCGGAGCTTGTCCCCTGGACGAACGCGGAAGCGATGATCCGCGAACGAGAACCTGCGGCCCTGATCCTGAGCGGCGGGCCCCAGTCCGTTCTAGCGGAAGGCGCGCCCGACTTTGACCCCTCCTTGATCGAAGGGCTCCCCGTCTTGGGGATTTGCTACGGGCTCCAGTGGATCGCTCACCGCCTCGGAGGGAAGGTCGAGCGAGCCACAGCGCGAGAGTATGGCTTTCGAGCCATCGAAGTCCTCGAAGAAGACTCCCTCGTCGGTCGGCTCTCGTCCAATCAGGTGTGGATGAGCCACGGGGATCAGGTCGTGGAGGCTCCGCCAGGGTTCGCCATAACTGCAAGAACCGGCAGTTGCCCGGTCGCCGGGTTCGAATCCCCCGAGAGAAGAGCCTACGGAGTTCAATTCCACCCGGAGGTCAGCCACACTCCTGCTGGCAGAGAGGTCCTCCGCAGGTTCCTCTTTGAAGTGGCTCAGCTCTCAGGCGACTGGACGAGCGCGGCGTTCGTTCAAGAAGCCCTCGGGGCGGTTCGCGCCCAGGTAGGGGCCGAAGGCCGAGTTTTGTGCGCCGTGAGCGGGGGCGTGGATAGTTCCGTGATGGCTGCGCTCTTGATCGAGGCCATCGGAGATCGCGCGGTCTGCGTATTCGTCGATCATGGACTGCTTCGCAAGCGCGAGGCCGAGCAAGTGGTCGAGACGTTCGGCAACCACTTTCAAGCGAACCTCAAGGTGTTCGAGGAGCGCGAGAGGTTCTTCTCCGCTTTGAAAGGGGTGACCGACCCCGAGCAAAAGCGCAAGATCATCGGCGAGCAGTTCGTTCGGGTCTTCGAGGACCACGCAGGTGAGCTTCAAGGGTGCGACTTCCTCGCCCAGGGAACCCTCTATCCCGACGTGATCGAAAGCGGCTCGCCTACGGCCGCCAAGATCAAGACCCACCACAACGTTGGCGGTTTGCCCGAATGGATGCAGCTCAAGTTGATTGAACCTCTTCGGTGGCTCTTCAAGGATGAAGTTCGGAACTTGGGCCGGGAACTGGGGCTGCCCGAAGAGATGGTCGAGAGAGAGCCGTTCCCAGGTCCGGGCCTTGCGGTGCGGGTGTTGGGTGAGGTCACTCCCGACCGAGTCGCGATCGTGCAAGAAGCCGACGCTATCTTTCGGGAAGAACTTCGTGCTCACGGCATCCATAAGAGGGTGTGGCAGAGCTACGCCGCGCTTCTCGACGTCCGGAGCGTTGGGGTCATGGGCGACGAGAGGACCTACGAGCAGCCCATCGTCCTTCGAGCCGTCGAAAGCGAGGACGCGATGACGGCAAGCCCGGTAGACATTCCCTTCGACGTCCTCACCCATGTCGCGAGTCGGATCGTCAACGAGGTCGAAGGGGTCAACCGCGTGCTCTACGATCTCAGCAGCAAGCCGCCCGCTACGATCGAATGGGAATGAAGCCCAAACGAAGCGTCGCATCGCCGCCGAAGGCCGACTCGGCCGCTTTGCTTCGTTGGTACTCCCGGCACAAGCGGCCTCTGCCTTGGCGCGACGCGCAGGACCCGTATCCGGTTTGGGTGAGCGAAGTGATGCTGCAGCAGACCCGGGTCGCAACCGTCATCCCCTATTACGCTCGATGGATGGAGCGCTTCCCGACGGTAGAAGCCCTCGCGAGCAGCCCCGAGCAAGCGGCGCTGGCGCTTTGGCAAGGGCTGGGGTATTACCGGCGCTGCAAACTGCTAAGAGCCGGGGCACGCTGGATCGTCGAACACGGAGTCCCCCGAACCTATGCGGGTTGGCTCGGAGTTCCGGGCGTTGGACCCTACACCGCGGCGGCGATCGCGTCGATCTGCTTCGACGAGCCTGTCCCGGTGGCCGACGGCAACGTGAAGAGGGTCTACGCGCGCCAGACCTGCGACTCTTCCACCGGCGTCGTGCTCGAAAGGGCCGCCCTACGCTGGGCCGGAGGGCTGATGGAAGGCCACAAACCGGGAGCGTTCAACCAAGCGCTTATGGAATTGGGAGCGACGATCTGCACGCCTCGCAGCCCCACTTGCTATCAATGCCCCGTTAGGGCGTCATGCTCGGCAGCCGCCACAGGCAAACCTGAGAACTACCCCCATCGAGCCCCGAAGCAGCGCCCCGAGCGGATTGCCTTCGCCATCTGGGCGCCCGTGTTCGAGGGTAGGTTTGGCGTTCACCGCGTTCCCCCTGGCCCCTGGTGGCAAGGCTTGTGGGAGTTTCCTCGTGCCGAGATCGGCCCCCGATCCGAAGACAGCGCGGACGACTCATTGCGCCGGGTCGTCGGGCCCGGATGGATCGAGGACTTGGGAGAGGTGAGCCACCACGTGAGCCGGTTTCGGATCGAATGCCGAGCGTCCCTCGTTCGCTGCGAATCGACCTCGCCGCTGCTGGAGTGGTACGAGCCCGAGCGGCTGAGCGTCGTCCCCATGCCCGCCCTCTCCGTAAAAGTACTCAAGCTCGCCCTCAAGCATCTCGGCGTGAATCCCGCCCCCTAGAGAAGGGAACCCGGATGGGGGCGGCGAATCGTAGAATGACACGTCTGAGCGGGAGGGCGCGCCCGTTCGGCTGGAGGAGGAAACAGGAATGCACAACATGCGTGGAGTAGCGATCGCTCTGGTCGCCTGCGTCGGGGCAAGGGCGATGGCCCAGGCCGACCCTACGGTCCTCGGCAAGATCATCGACGAAGGCAAGAACCGGAACCAGGTGATGAAGCACCTGAGGTACTTGACGAAGGACATCGGACACAGGCTGACCGGTTCGACGAACCTGCAGCGAGCTTGCGAATGGACCGCAGATCAGTTCCGCAGCTTCGGGCTCCAGAACGTCAGACTCGAGAAGTGGGGCGAAGTCCCCGTGGGTTTCGACCGAGGCAAGCGTCAAATCGCTCGCATGGTGTCCCCCACTCCAAGGGATTTCGAGTTCACAAGCCCCTCATGGACCCCCGGAACCGCTGGGCTGCAAAGGGGAGTCGCCGTCAAGCAACCCACGACGCTTGAAGAGTTCGAAACCGTGAAAGCCAAGCTCAAAGGCGCTTGGCTCGTCACGCAATCGGCGCCGCGGCGAGGTGGCCAGGTCACCGACGAGCAAGCGAAGCTGCAAGAAGCGATCGATGGATCCGGCGCATTGGGCCTGGCTTACGGCTCGCGGAACGAGCTTGTAATCACCTCCGGGCGGTACACGAATCTGACGATGGAGACTCTGCCCAAGGACGTTCGGATCATGGTGCGGAAGTCCGATATCGACGCGATTTTCGAGCAGATCGACGCGGGCAAAGAAGTCGTCCTCGAATTCGATTTGGAACAGAAGTTTGTACCAGGGCCGATCCCTGTGTACAACGTGGTCGCTGAGATTCCCGGCACCGAGTTTCCCGACGAGGTCGTGATCGTGAGCGGGCACCTCGATAGCTGGGACGGCCCCGGCTCTGAAGGATGCTGCGACAACGGGACCGGCACCATGGTGGCGGTCGAAGCCGCGAGGATTCTTATGGCGTGCGGGGCCAAGCCCAAGCGGACGATTCGCTTTGTCCTGTGGACGGGCGAAGAGCAGGGTCTTCTCGGCTCGCGCGCCTACGTCGAAATGCACAAAGACAGCCTGAGCAAGATTTCCGCTGTTTTCGTCGACGACGGCGGCACCAACTATCAGGGTGGGCTCGTGTGCCTCAAGGAGATGGAGCCGATCCTCAAAGAGGCCATCGAGCCGGCGATGAAGGCGTTCCCCGACCTCCCCATGCAGATTCGGGTCGTCGAACGAATGCCCAGAGGCGGGGGCAGCGACCACGCTCCGTTCAATGCCGTCGGCGTACCGGGGTTCTTCTGGATGGAAACGGGCAGGTCGAACTACACTCACGTTCACCACACGCAGCAGGACCACCTTGATTACGCGATCCCTGAGTATCTCGTCCAGTCGTCTACGAACTCAGCGGCGGCGGCTTATATCGTAGCCAGCGCGCCGACGATGCTTCCTAGGGAGGCGCAAGGGACCGACGGCGGGAAGTAATTCCTTCAGGTTGACGGCAGCCCAAGCCGAGAACTCGGCGCTCCGCACGAAGGGGAGCGTCGAGTTTTTTCAGGGGCGCCCTCTCCAGGCCCCTCCAAGGAACCCAGCGAACCGGCGTCTTGGGCTCCTCGACGACCTATTTCTTTCAAACAGGTATTTTGAACAGGTCCATAGCAGGCGAAATCGAATATATTGGTAGCAGTCCGCCGCGAGCGGTGGGCTTTGTTTGAGGTGAATTGGATATGAAGAAGGTGTTCTTGGTTTTGGCCTGCTCGGCTGCGTATGGCACTTCCCACGCGCTCGTTTGGGGATTTTCCGCTCCTATTATCGACGGCTCTCAGGAAGTTCCGCCGACCGGAAGCTCCGCGTACGGAACCGCATCGTTTACGCTCGACGACGTGACCTGGGAACTCGCAGGGTCGATGACGGTGATCGGCATACCCGCTACGGCCACGACTGGGTCGCACATTCATCAGGCGCCCGCAGGCGTGAACGGACCCGTCGTTTTCAACCTTCTTGCGAACCAGATTCCGGGATCGCCGCTGACTTCCGGCAACATGGTCGTCTATGCGTATCGCGGAACCTTGGCCACGGCCAACAACGCCGCGACTCTGGCGGCCATGATCGCGGGCGACACGTACATCAACGTCCATACGCCGCAATTCCTGGGAGGCGAGATTCGGGGCCAGATCACCTGCCACGGCGTCGTGCCGGAACCGGCGACGATCGCTGCCCTTTCGCTTGGGGTTCTGCCCTTCTTGCGACGCCGCAAGAAGTAAGCGCCCTTCGAACGATCCGATCCACGAACCCCGAGGGAAGGATGTCCCTTGGGGTTCTCCGCTATTAGAAGGCCCGTAGCGCCGCCCGGATACAATCGAACCCATGGGAACAACCTCGGCGCTCTTGGAGGTCGTCGCAGAACGCGCGGTGCTCTTCGATGGCGCGATGGGCACTCAAATCCAAGCCGCCAACCTCGCGTCGGCGGACTTTGGCCTTGGGAGCGTTTCCCTCGAGTCCGCACGGGCGAAGATCGCCCGTCTTCCCGACCCCGACGCCCTTCTTGACGGCTGCAACGAACTCCTCAACCTGACCCGCCCCGAAGAGATCGAGGCCATCCACGCCAAGTACCTGCGGGCAGGTTCCGACATCCTCACCACGAACACGTTCGGCGCGAGTTCGGTCGTGCTTGCGGAATACGGTATCGAAAGCCTCCTGTACGAGGTCTCCTTCGAAGCAGGGAGGATCGCCCGAAGGGCGGCTGACGCGTTTTCGACGCCTGAACGACCACGTTTCGTCGCCGGCGCGATCGGACCGGGAACCAAGCTGGTCTCCCTCGAACAAGCGACGTTCGATGAGATCGAGCAATCCTACTTCACGGCCTTCTTGGCGCTCATCGAAGCCGGAGTGGACGCGTTGATGCTCGAGACGTTGCAAGACCTGCTCATGGCCAAAGCGTGCATCGTGGGGGCGCATAGGGCGTTGGCGGAGTCGGACAAGGACCTGCCCATTCTGGTCTCGGTCACCATCGAGCAAACCGGAACCATGCTCTTGGGTTCGGAGATCGGCGCCGCGCTGAACATGCTCGAAGCCTTCCCGCAAGTGAAAATGGTCGGCATCAACTGCGCGACCGGTCCGGTCGAGATGGCCCCGCACGTGAGGTTTCTTTGCCAAAACTCCACGCGGCCCGTCTTCGTCCAGCCAAACGCCGGTCTTCCCGTGATGGAGCGGGGTCAGGCCGTCTATAGGCTGAGCCCGGAAGAACTCGCTTCGAGCCATTCCCACTTCCTGCGGGATATGGGCGTGGCGGCGGTCGGGGGATGCTGCGGCACGACTCCCGAACACATCGCTGCGGTGAGCCAAGCTCTCGCGGATGCGCCGCGGTCGCCCGAAGCCCATTGGCAGAAAGTCCGCGTCCTTTTCCCCGGCTTCGACTTTCGCGTTCGAAACGAGCAGCAATGCGATGCTGTCCGACTGGTGGGCAGCAGCAGCCTCTTTCGGTTCCAGCCCTACCGACAAGACACCAGCTTCCTCATCATCGGAGAGAAAACCAACGCAAATGGAAGCAAGGCGTTTCGAGAAATGCTCGCCGCCGAGAACTGGGACGGGCTTACTGAACTGGCACGGGAACTCGAAGCCGAGGGCTCGCACATGCTCGATGTGTGCGCAGCGTTCGTGGGACGCGACGAAACCCGCGACATGCGAATTCTCCTGACGCGCTTCAACAAACAGGTGAGCGTCCCTCTCATGATCGACTCGACCGACGCCAAGGTGATCGAGGAGGCGCTCAAGACCCTCGCCGGCAAGCCGCTGGTGAACTCGGTCAACTTCGAAGACGGGGAGGAACGAACGAGGATCGTGCTCGGGCTCTGCGCCCAATACGGCGCGGGTGTGGTGGGCTTGACCATCGACGAAGACGGCATGGCCAAGACCGCAGAGCGGAAGGTCGCGATTGCCGACCGGATTCTCGCGTTCACTCGGGAAGCCGGGTTGCCAGACCACGACGTTTTCCTCGACTGCCTGACGTTCACCCTTGGATCGGGCGACGAGGAGTTTCGCAGGTCCGCCGCGGAGACCCTCGAAGCGATTCGCGCCTTGCGTTCGCGCAACCGCCATGTCAATCTGCTCCTCGGCGTCTCCAACGTCTCTTTCGGGCTGAAACCGGCGCTGCGAAACGTGTTGAACACGGTATTCCTCCAAGAAGCCCTGGGCGTCGGGCTGAACGCGGCCATCGTCCACTTCTCCAAGATTCGGCCGCTCAACCAGATCGAGCCGGATCTGATGAAGATCACGCAGGACCTCATCTACGATCGCAGGCAATTCGCCACCGCCTAATCCCTTACATCGCGGCGACTATCGCCCTACCCTTCTCAGTTCATTGTTAGTGTACATAAGTCTGTTCCTTGGCACTTTTTTACGTAGAAAGTGTCATCTCGTCCCATAAATTGTTGAAATTCCTATTGACAAGAAAAATGGGTTCCCACTAAGATGCAACCAGCAGGACGAACCCACGGACGGGCCCAAGTCGCTGCGGGGTAGGGCGGGGTGCTCTACAGGTAGTCGGGCGGTTTCAATGGACGGAAACCGCCCCCTAGATTCCGAAGAGGTCGCGTTTGGCAAGCTTTCAATTGCCCGAGGGATTCGAGCCGATCATCGGAACCGATGAAACGGTGCTCGACGATAAGGGAAGGGTGCTCATTCCCAAGCGCAAACGCGACAGGCTCGGGCGGACGTTCGCTTTGGTCCTAGGAAAAGTCGGCGCCCTCGTCATTTACCCGGAAGCCATATGGCGTGCGTTGCTTCATGAGGTTTTCGAGGCCGGAACTCTTGATCCTGCGCGCGAGCAATTCACCCGGCTCCAATTGGGGCTTGCCGCCGACGGGCTGAAGTTCGATCCTGCCGGCAGAATGGTGCTTCCCCAAGACCTCCGCGACGCCGCGAAGCTCAAGATTGGCGACCCTCTGAAGCTGATCGGTTGCGGCGACAGGATTGAGATATGGACCAAGCCCGAGTGGGAGGCGTTTCAGAGATTCCCTCAGCATTACGGAAAGGAGCGCCGCGAGCCCATCGAAGAGGCTTATCAGTCGATGCTCCGCGCCGCACACATGAGAGGTGAGCCCCGTGCCTAGGAGCGAAGCAATCGTGGGGTTTGCGCACGGATCGAGCCACTTCGGCGCGGTGTTGTTCTCAAGGCAAGTCGCAGACACGGGATCGGGCGCACCCCGCAGCGCGAACCCAAGCGAAGATTTCGGTCCGGCGCACGAGCCTGTGATGGTCGAGGAGGTCCTGGAGGCGCTGTCGCCGTCGCCTGGCGCGGTTGTTGTCGACGGCACGATGGGACAGGGCGGCCATTCGCTTGCGTTGATCGAACGCATCGCCCCCGGTGGGACTCTGATTGGATTCGAATGGGACCCCGCGATGCTCGCGATCGCTCAGGTGAGGATCGGCGACCCGAGAGGCGTCAAGGTCGAGTTCGTCTCCGATGATTTCCGAGAAATCCCGCGCTACCTTTTTCGCACGGGACGCACGGCAGACGCGATCCTTCTCGATCTTGGGCTCAACACGGGCCAGGTCCTTGACCCCAAGCGCGGATTCAGCTTCGCCCACGACGCCCCCCTCGACATGCGGATGGACCGCGGAAGAGGCGAGCCCGCATCCGCAGTACTCAACCGTATGTCCCCGGTTCAAATCGAGGACATGCTGCGCGATTACGGCGATGAAAAATGGGCCCGCGCCATCGCGAAGAAGATCGTCGAGGTTCGCAAATCCCGGCCCCTCACCACTACGTTCGACCTCGTCGAGTGCGTGCTGGCGGCGATTCCGAAGGGCGCGCGCGAGAAAAGAATTCACCCGGCAACCCGAACGTTTCAGTCGGTTCGGGTCTATGTGAATCGAGAGCTTCAAGGGCTCGAAGAGGCTCTTGGGGCGATGGCGGAGGCTTTGTCACCTCAGGGAGTCCTCGCGGTGATCTCGTATCACTCCGGCGAGGACCGTATCGTCAAACACGCGTTTCGGTCGCTTGAGGCGACCGAACGCTTCGAGTCGATCACTCGCAAGCCGCGAACCCCCAGCGCCTCCGAAGTGGAACGAAACCCTCGGAGCCGCAGCGCCAAGCTAAGGGCGGTTCGGCGGCTCTTGCCTTGATTCCCCTTCGCCAAGGAGCTTGCGGCTCCTCGGCATCGACCATGCGGACCGATATGCAGGGAAGCGAAAGGGCCACGGAGGGCCCAACCGAAGAATGAGTGCAGCGCCAGCATCGAAAATATACGTGCCAACTTCAGCCGACCTTACGGTGAGGGTTACTCCCGCGAGGAGCGGGCTTGCGGTCGTCGCGCGGTACATGGCGTCGTTCGTCGGGGTCGTCTTCTTCACGTTCGTACTCAGCAGCCTCGTAGGTCAGATGCTGTTGGAGTCCGCGCGAAGCGAAGCGGTGCGCACAGCGGAGCGCGCTAAGAGGGTCGAACAGGAGAACTTGATGCTTCGCAAGCGTGTCGATGCCTCCCGAAGCCTAGTCGCAGTCCAGTCGTGGGCCGAGTCCCACGGCTTTGTGATGGCCGGAGCGAGGGAGCCAGCCTCCGCCCCCGTCGCCAACCCACTGGAGGCTTCGGCGACGGAATCGACCCCTGTTTCGTCTGGGGAATCAGGACTCGCGAGCGCAATCAATGAACTCTAGAGGCATCAAGGTCTTCGCTTGGCTGACGCTGGCCGGATTCGTCGTTGCCGCCGGTTCTCAAGCACGGCTCCAGGTGTTTCGGCGAGACGTGGTCCTCGACCTCGGAGAGAAGAGCGGCCGCTTTCTCGTCAAGCGCGTCGAACCCGCTCGGCGCGGGGCGATCCTCAGCGCGGACAACCGCCCCCTCGCTCAAGACGCGAGCGCGCGCGAGTTCGGGCTGATCTTCGACGATGTGCCGTTCAGTCGGACGTTTTTCATGGAACTCAGCGAGGCTTCAGGGATTCCCGCCAGCGAGATGCTTCAGCTCAAGGCATCGGGAGTGAGGACCACGTTCTGGCGGGAGCCTCTGACCGAGTCGAAAGCGAAACGTGTTGAAGACGTGAAGATCAGGTGGCGGGCCGATGGGGTTTCGCTACGACGCGTCGCCGAGCGGGACTACCCCCTCGGAATCGCGGCGGCGGGAGTCGTCGGCGCGCTCCGCGATGGCAAGCCGATCACAGGGATTGAGGTGTCGAAGTCCAAGACGCTCGAAGGGCACGACGGGCTGACCATCGGGTTGACGGACTCGAAGGGCAAGTTCCTGCCCATGAGGATCGATCCCCGCACCAAGACCCGTGTGGATGGCGAAGACGTCGTTCTCACCCTCGACAGCCGATTGCAGCTCGTCGCGACGCAGGCGCTCAAAGAGGCCGTCGAGTCCAACAACGCCGACCAAGGAGCGGTGGTGATCCTCAACCCCAAGACCGGAGACATCCTAGCGATGGCCAACTGGCCCAGCTACGACCCGGCGCGGTTGGGTCAGCCCACCGGAAGCAAGGAGCGGTTCACGGACTTCAACCCCAACTATATGGCGGCCCTCGAACCCGGCTCAACGTTCAAGATTCTGACCCTCGCGCTCGCCTTGGAGAAGGGAGTGGTGAATTCCACCGACGTCGTGCAGTGTGGCGGCTCTCTCCAAGTCTGGTCGAACCGAAGCGTCCGGTGCGACTTGCACGGGGGGACGCGGGCGCATGGAACCGTGGACCTGGAAAAGGCGATCTCGAAAAGCTGCAACGTCAGCGCGGCGACTTGGGCGCTCCGAGTGGGTTCGCCCGACTTCATCGAGTTCTTGGACAGATCGGGGCTTATGCGTAAGACCCAGCTCGGGCTTCCGCTCGAAGCTTCGGGCCAGTTCGTCCGCGACGAATACGCCAAGGGGCTTCAACTTGCGACCTTCGGATTTGGTCAATCGATGACCTGCACTCCTGTCGGGCTGGCTTCGGTCTTCTCAGCCCTGGGCAACGGCGGCGTTCGGATGGAGCCGAGGCTCATCGCGAAGGTAGGCGGCAGGGACACGAAAGAGCGCGAGGCCGGGAGGCTGTTTTCGAAGGAAACCGCCGATCAGGTGCTGGGGTATATGGAGTCCGTGATTGAATCTGACTCGGGTACGGGCAAATCGCTCCGGATTCCGGGATACCGGCTTGCAGGCAAGACCGGTACGGCCCAAAAAATCAACCGATCGACGGGCACGGTCGAAGGCGGCGGATACGTTTCTAACTTCGTGGGACTCGTTCCTGCGCAAAACCCCCAGGCGCTCATTCTGGTGATGATCGACAACCCGAAGGCAGGGAAGTACTACGGCGCGAGCGTTGCGGGGCCGGTGTTCGTCGAATCGGCCCAAGCGGTCGTCCGGCTGCTGGGAATTCCTCCGACGCCCGGCAAAGATGTGGTCCCTAGCCCGAAAGCGTCCCCTTCTCCCGACATCGAGATTCGCTCAACGAAGCAACAAGGAGGGGCGAGCAACTGAGATGCCACTCCTTTCGGAAGCGATTGAGCGGTCGGGCGCCGTTCTCGATAGGATCAGCGGCGACGCGCCGATCTCGGGAATCGACGACGACACTCGCACGGTTTCCGAGGGCGATCTCTTCGTTTGCATGCCCAGCGACTCGCGGGACACCAATGAGCTGATCCCGGAGGCTCTGGGAAAGGGAGCGGCCGCGGTCCTCGCCCATAGCCAAGAGGGCTTTCAAGGGGCCGTCGAGCAGGGGGTTCCGGCGATGCTCTCGCGTAAAGAAACCGGCAGGTTTGAAGACGCAGTGTGGCGGCTCGCGGCAGAAGTATTGGGCCGGCCTAGCCGCAAGATTAGAGTCGTCGGGGTCACGGGTACAAACGGCAAGACCACGACCGCTTGGCTCGTCCGCGAGGCGCTCGTGGCGCTCGGACATCCCGCGGCCTACCTCGGCACGCTCGGCATCCAGACTCCTAAGGGATCGCGCGAACTCGCAAACACCACCCCGTTTCCGATCGCCCTACAGAAGCTCCTCTGCGAAGTCGTCGAATCCGGAGCGACCCATCTGGCGATGGAGGTTAGCAGCCACGCGCTCGAACAGCGTCGGGCCGATGGGGTCGAGTTCGATGTGGGGGTGTTTACGAACCTCACCCAAGACCACCTTGACTTCCACGGATCGATGGATTCCTATGCATCAGCCAAAAGAAGGCTCTTCCTGGAACTCCCCCGACAAACCTCCAAGCGGTTCGTTGCCGTTCTCAACAAAGACGACCGCGAGGGCGCTGCCATCGAATCGCTGGTGCAGGGCCAGGTGCTCACGTACGGCTTTCAGCACGGCGAAATCCGGGGGCGCGCCGACCGCGTCGAGCTGGACCGGCTCACCCTGTCGCTGGAACATGGCGCAGACCGAGCGACGCTGGAGGCTCAACTGGGCGGCGCATTCAACGCCACCAACTGCCTTTCGGCCGCCGCCGGGTTGGTCGCATTAGGGATCGATTTGATGTCGGCGACGCGCGGGCTCGCCCAGGCTCGTCCTGTACCAGGGAGATTCGAAGCTGTGCGAAACGAGAAGGGGATCGGAATTATCGTCGACTACGCTCACACGCCCGACGCATTAACGAAGCTGCTGGGCTCGGTGCGGGGCCTGAAGCCCAAGAGGATCATCACCGTGTTTGGATGCGGCGGTGATCGGGACAAGGCGAAGAGGCCGCTCATGGCTCAGGCCGTTTGCGCCCAATCCGATGCGGTAGTTGTGACGAGTGACAACCCCAGAACCGAAGACCCGGAGGCCATCATCGCAGACATCGAACGGGGAATCGAGCCCACCTGCCGGGCTTTACGCGTGACGGATCGCCGAGCGGCGATCCAACGCGCCATTTCGATGGCCGAACGCGGGGATGTGGTCGTGATCGCCGGAAAGGGCCATGAGAACTACCAGATCATCGGAAAGACCAAGGTCCCGATGGACGACCGCGAACTCGCCCGCAAGGCATTGGAGGGCCTGAATTGAGACCGATCAACGTCTACGAGATCGCCGCCATCGTGAACGGCCGACCCTTCGCGATCCTCGATTCGGCCTTGGCCTCAGGTTTCGCGTTCGACCATCGTGAGGTTGCGCCCGGAGACCTCTTCATCTGCATTCGTGGCAGCCGGTTCGATGGGCACGACTTCGCGGCTCAAGCGATTGCTCGCGGCGCGGCTGCATGTCTCGCCAGCCGCCCGATTCCTGGTCCCCACATCCTTGTGAACGACGTCGTGCGGGCGATTTCCCTGCTGGGAACGGAGTACCGAAAGAGGGTCTCCGGCGAGGTGGTGGGTGTAACGGGTTCGTATGGCAAGACGAGCGTCAAAGAGTTCCTCGCAGCGGCTCTTCGGCCCCTAGGAGCGATCGCGAAGACCGAGGGCAACCGCAACACCGAACTTACCGCGCCTCTTTTGTTCGCCCAGTTGGACGGAGCCGAGGCCGCGGTGGTGGTCGAGATGGCGATGCGAGGCAAGGGCCAGATCGGCGAGCTTTGCCGAATCGCTCGCCCCACGGCAGGGGTCGTGACGAACGTCGGGCACGCCCACCTCGAAGCGCTCGGGTCTCGGCTTGAGATCGCCAAGGCGAAAAGGGAACTGCTCGAAGCGATCCCCAACTACGGACACGGCGCGGTTTGGGCCGAAGACGAGTTTCGCGACGTCCTCGCCAAACACGTCGGGTGCCATCTGGGGTACTTCGGGTTCTCCGATTCGGCCGACGCAAGGGTGGAGTCGTGCGAAATCGTCGGCTGGGAAAGGTCGGTCGCGACGATCCGCGTCGATGGGGAAAGGGTCGAACTGGAGGTCCCGGCGAGCGGCAAGCACATGGCCCTGAACGCCGCCGCGGCTCTGCTCGTGGCTTCTCGGCTTGGCGCTCCCCTTGGGGAAGCGGCGCAGTCACTCGCGTCGGCCCAACTCCCTGCGATGCGAATGCAGGTGCTCCAGCGCCAGGGCGTTACGATCGTCCTGGACGCCTACAACGCCGCACCCGGAAGCGTCGCCCCCTCGCTCGAAACCCTTGCCGCGGTCCCTTGCGAGGGGAAGAGGCGGATGGTTCTTGGCGATATGCTGGAGTTGGGAAGGGCTTCCGCTGAACTGCACGGCCTTGTGGGAGCGCAGATTGCAGCGGCGGGCGTGACGAGCGCGCTGTTCTACGGCCCGAATTCCATTCAGCACGCGCTCCCGGCGTATGCCTCCGCTTGCGCGAGCTGCGAGGCCCGATCGGCGTCCAACATCGACGAGGTCGCAGCGTTCCTCCATTCGGCTTCGCCGGGAGACGTCGTGCTGGTCAAAGGCAGCCGGGGGATGGCGCTCGAAAGGGCATTGGAACGCAGACCCCAAGGAGCCCTAACATGACCCCCGTCGGCGAACTGGGAGGCGCCTTCTTCGTCGCCCTGCTGGTATCCGCTCTGGCGACCCCTATCGTCCTCCGAACGCTTCGCGCTCTTGGGTCGCAGCAAACGGTGAGCCAATACGTCCCTGAACACGCCGCGAAGCAGGGAACCCCCACGATGGGCGGTTGGATCATCCTCATAGGCTTTGCCGCTGCGGGCGCGATCGCCGGGATCACAAGGCTCGATCTTTGGATTCTCCTCGGTAGTTTTGCGGCGATTGGATTCCTCGACGATTTCTTGGTGCCAAGGTGGAAGCCGGGAACCCGCGGCCTGGGCTGGACGCAAAAGCTCTCGCTGCAACTCATTGCCGTGGCCGTCGCCCTCTTTGCCGGAGGCTGGGACTTCGGTGAGGCGCTTACCTGGGCGATGGTGATTGGGGCCGTAGGGGTGGCCAACGCCTATAACTTCTCCGACGGCCTCGACGGCCTCGCGGGTGGACTGTTGGCGCTGATCGCATCGGGCTTCCTTGCGCTGGAATGGGTGGTTACCGGGCCTGGGATCGTGGGACTCGTTGCGGCATGTCTCGTTGGCGCGGCGATCCCATTCCTGTTCGTCAACGCTCCTCCGGCCAAGGTGTTCATGGGCGATGTCGGTTCGCTGCCGATTGGGGCCGTGCTCGGCTGGATGTGCTTGGAAGTCCTCTCCCACCCTCTCGCCCGTGGACCCAGCGCGGCTTGGGTTTGGGGCGCGGTCGGACTGCTCGGGCTTGTCCTCTTGGCGGAACTCCTTCCCGTCCCCCTCCAGGTTCTCTCCGTGAAGATTCGAGGGAAGCGGCTCTTTCCTCGGACCCCGATTCACCACGCCTTCCAACATGCGGGCTGGCCGGAAACCCGAGTTACAACTGCCTTCTTGCTGACGCAGTTCGTCGCAGGCGTCAGCGCGGTCTGGATGGCCGACTTCGCAGCGCGAGGTGCGGGACGGTGAGCCGAATCGCGATTATGGGTCTGGGCAGGTCCGGCATTTCTGCTGGCCGGGCCGCTCTTCAGCGAGGCGATTCCGTGGTCCTCGTCGATGAGTCTGAGCCCAAAGCCTCGCACAGGGCGCAAGTCGACGAGCTCGCCAGCCTTGGCGCCGAGGTCCGAACCACTTGGACCGGCGCGTTCGCCGACGAAGGCGTTCATCGAATCGTCGTTTCGCCTGGGGTCCCTCAAGACCATCCGAAGCTCCTTGCAGCCGCGCGCGCAGGGATCGAAGTCCTCGGCGAGATCGAATTCGCTTACGAGATCAGTAAGGCGCCGATCGTCGCCGTGACAGGCACCAACGGCAAGAGCACCACCACCGTAATGGCCTATCTCTGCCTCCGGGCGGCAGGGGTGGACGCCGTGCTTTGCGGCAATGTTTATGGCACCGGCTACCCGGAGGTCCCGTTGAGCGAGGCCGCCGCGAATGCCGTGAACGGCGAGGTCCTGGTCGCCGAAGTCAGCAGTTTCCAACTGGAGTGGGTCTCCCGCTTCCGCCCGATCGCCGCGACGATCACGAACATCAGTTGCGATCACCTGGTTCGATATCGCGATTTCGAGGAGTACGCCGAGGTCAAGCACCGAGTCTACAAGCGCATGGGACCTGAGGACGGCTATGTTTTTGCGAGCGAGGACCCGAACGTACAGCCCGGACCGGAGTGCCGCGCCCGACGCGTTTCCTTTGGAGGCCCTGCCGACTCCGCCTCCATCTCGGAAGGCGCGCTGGTTCTGCCTGGGATCGAGGTCCCGCGTTCTCAGCTTCCCTTTGACCAGCCCTATAACCTCCAGAACGCTCTTTCCGCGCTGCTGCTTGGACTTGCGGTGATCGAACGCACGGGCCGCGGCGAACCGGCTCGCCTGGCCGAAGGACTCCGCGAGTTTCGGGGACTCCGCCACCGCATGGAGTTCCTCGGCGAGCGGGACGGCGTGCTTGTGGTCAACAACTCGATGAGCACGAATCCGGCTGCCGTCGTGGCATCGAGTTCCGCGCTCGATCGGCCCCAGCATCTGCTCCTCGGAGGGCGCGACAAGAATCTGGAATTCAGCCCCCTCCGCGACTACCTGAGTTCCGGCAAGCATTCGGTCTATCTCTTCGGCGAGAACAAAGATACGCTGCTTCGGGAACTTGACGTGCCTTCGCGGGTTCATTCGACCCTGCAGGAGGCTTTTGGAGAAGCCGCGCAAAGGGCCAAGCCCGGCGAGGCGATCGTGCTCGCTCCGTCGATGGCGAGCACCGACCAGTTCGAGGACTTTCGGGAGCGCGGCGAAGTGTTTCGCGCTCTGGCTCTGGAGTGGTTGGAATCATGAGGAAGTTCTTTGCAAGGCGGAAGCTCGCCGATGGGCTCCTTTACCAGTTGGCGATCGTTTCGAGCGTATTGGGGCTGCTTTTCATCTTGGACTCGGGCTATGCGCGGTCGATCCACAACCAGCGCGGGCTTCTTCCCAAGGAGTTCGTGAATCAGCTTCTGTTCCTGGCGGCGGGCCTCGCCGTGTTTGCGATCGTTCGCCGAATCCCGATATCGAGCTGGCTCAAGACGTCGAAGGCTCTGTGGTTCCTGACGTTCGTCGCCCTCGTGATGGTCATGGTGCCGGGGATCGGCTATGAAATGAACGGGGCGCACCGCTGGTTGAACCTCGGCTTGAAAGTGCAACCCGCCGAGTTCGCCAAGGTCGCGGTGATCCTGTATGTGGCTGGGGCCCTGGCGACCCGGAAGGCGTGGCCCAAGGTCGTGCCCAAGCCCAGTTCGAAGGCGCTTTACCTCGATTCGGTCGTTATCCCCAAGCTCAAGCGCTTCTTGCCGGCGGTGTGGGTTGCGATCGCAGCGGCGCTGATCGCGATCGAACCCGACCTTGGAACGGCGGCAGTCGTCGGCGTGGTCGCCTGGGTTCTCTTTGCCGTTGGGGGAGTTTCTTGGAAGTCGATGGTTTGGGGGACTGCGATCGCCCTCGTCGGTTGTGTCGGGTTCCTGTTTGCCGAGCCTTACCGAATCGAGCGCATCGTCAATCACTTCCACAGATACGACGCCCGGTTCATCGACGACGTGGGCTTTCAAACGGTACGTTCCGAACTTGCGATGGCGAGCGGAGGGTTGTTCGGTGTTTCCCCTGGTGCCGGGGCGGCCAAACACGTCCTGCCCGCCGCAACGACCGACTTTGCCAGCACGACGATAGGAGAAGAGTTCGGACTCGCGGGGTGGTTGGTGGTGGCGGGAGTCCTTGCTGCCCTGACGTGGAGGCTTTTCTGGCTAGCTCAACGCTCCAACGACAAGTTCTCGTCTCTCGTTTTGGCCGGAGCGGCCACCTGGATCGGCGTCCAAACCATCACCAATCTCGTCATGGCGAATGGGACGCTTCCGCCGATTGGAATCCCCATTCCGTTCATCAGTTCGGGTGGATCGAGCCTGGTTGCGCTTTGGGCGCTCATCGGGATCTGTCAATCCGCCGCGGTCCCCAAGCTTGCCGTAGTCGAGGAGGAGGCGCATGAGAGTGGCAGTCACCGGTGGAGGGACCGGCGGTCACGTGTTTCCAGCGCTTGAAGTCGCGCGCTACTCCCGCGAAAAGGGCTGCGAAGTCTGGTACTTCGGATCGCTGAGAGGAATGGAGGCGCAAGCCTGCCTCAAAGAAGGCATCGGATTCTCGGGTTTTCCCTCGCGCCCGCTTTACACCCTCAAGTCCCTCAAGGGTTGGCTGGGACTGATGGCCCTACTCCGATCGAGGGCCGAGGCGAGCCGGGCGCTACGCCAATGGAAGCCCGACGTGGTGTTCTCCACAGGAGGCTACTCGTCCGGACCCGTAGTGTCGGCTGCGCAGGGGCTCGGCATCCCCACCGTCCTGCACGAACAAAACGCCGTACCCGCCCGCACGACGACACTCTTTCAACGCCGTGCCTTCGCCGTCTGCACCGTCTTCGAAGGCGTTTCCAAGCATCTGAGCCACGCAAAGATCCTCCGAACCGGAATGCCCCTCCGACGCGAGATTAGGAGTCTGGCGTCCGGCCCTCGGGAAAGGGACCTGATCCCGTTCATCTTGATCTTGGGGGGTTCCCAAGGAGCCCTCGCCCTCAATGAGGCCGCGCTCGGGGCCGCTTTGCGGATTGCGGACCTACCGGCCCACTGGCTGAACGTCGCGGGGAAGGGGGCGTTTGAGTCCGCGTTTCTCAGCGTCGAGAAACTGGGATTGAAGGACTGTTTCGAGGTGATGTCGTTCCTCGACGCGCCCTCGATGGCAGCCGCCTACTCTCGCGCGACGCTAGCGGTTTGCAGGTCGGGGGCGGGCACACTCTCCGAGCTTGCCGCGTACGGAATCCCCAGCGTAACGATCCCGTACCCAACCTCTTTTGCCGACCACCAGGCTGCGAATGCGGCCGAATTCGAGTCGTTCGGGGCGACCCAGTTGCTTCCTCAAACCGGGCTCTCGCCCACGACGCTTGCCGACGCGGTCCGCGCGTGGCTGGGCGACCCCGAACGCCGGGAAGTCGCCGCGGCCGCGCTAAAGCGATGGGACCGCCCCAAAGCCACCGAGGAGATCTACGAATTGCTGACGAGTGCCGCCTCAGGTGCGTCAAACTAGGAAGCCCGGAGAGTCCCAAGAGCAGTATGAGCCGAACCAAAGCCGAAGTCGAAAGCGGAATCTTTGCCCCCTCCCATGAAATGAAGGCGCTGCGTCCCTTCTTCCTCGTGGGGATCGGCGGGGCAGGGATGAGCGCGCTCGCAAGGCTGCTGAAGGGCCGGGGGCTGGAGGTAGAAGGCACGGATTCCACTCCTTCGAACGAGACGCTGCTTCTCCAAGAACTAGGCATCGAGGTCCGGATCGGCCATTCGGGCGAAGGGATCACCCGCAGGCATCAAGTGGTCCTCAGCGACGCGATCGACCTCGATGCGAGCCCCGAATATGCGGCCGCCAAAAAGGTAGGGTGTCCGGTCTTCCGCCGCTCGCAACTCTTGGGGTGGCTTCTGAAGGGCAAGCGTGTGATCGCCGTCACAGGGAGCCACGGGAAGACCACGACCACGGGGATGGTGGCTGCCGGACTTCGAGCCGTTGGCCTCGACCCGCTGATTATCGTGGGTGCGGAGGTGCCTGAATTCGGGGCTTCGGTGATCGACGGCAAGGGCGATCTGGCTGTCGTCGAGGCGTGCGAGGCTTTCGAAAGCTACCGGGACATCGACCCCCACATCGTCATCGTCACCAACCTTGAGCCCGACCACCTGGACTACCACGAGGACTTCCCTCAACTGCTTGCGAGCGTGAGGAGGTTCGCCCAAAAGGTCAAATCGGGAGGAGCCGTGCTCTTCTGCCACGAAGACGCGGGCGCTTGCGCGGTGGCGGAGGGCATCGCCGAAGCCGTCCCCTACACCCTCTTCGACTGGACCTCTCGACTCGAAGAAACGTCCGACGAACCCGTGGACGCTTATGGCCTCGCGATTCCAGGTCGGTATGCGGCGCTCGATGCCGCCGCGGCGCTCTCTGCCATTCAGAGGGTCACTCCTGAACTCGAAAAGGCGATCCAAGCCATTCGGGAGTTTCGCGGCGCGGAGCGCAGGCTCCAGGTCAGGAGGGAAGGCCCGATCACCGTCGTCGACGACTACGCCCACCACCCCACCGAAATCCAGGCAAGCATCGAAGCGTTGCGGCAGCGGTATCCGGAAAGGCGGATGGTCCTCGTGTTCCAGCCGCACCTCTTCACCCGGACGAGAGATCAGTTGCACGGCTTTGTGGAGGCCCTCGATCTCGCAGACTCTGTGGTGCTCACGGACATCTACCCGGCCCGCGAGGACCCCATCCCTGGGATCAGCTCGGCCCGGATCGCTGAGGGGCTCAAGGTCCCCGTCAAGTACGTTCCCTCGCGCCGATTGCTGCCTCGGGTTGTGGCGCAGTTGGCCCAGCCCGGCGACCTCATTTGTGGGATGGGCGCGGGCAACATCTCCGAGTTCGTGCCTGCCTTCCTCGAAGAATTGGATCGTACGGGACCCTTGCGAGTGGCGGTCGTATTCGGTGGAGACAGCACGGAGCGCGAAGTTTCGCTCCACTCCGGAAGGGCCGCAATCGATGCGCTCAAAAAGAAGGGCTACGACGCTTATGGGGTCGACGCTTCGGACCTCTTGCTCTCGCGGGGAGACTTGAGCCAGTTCGTCGGGCTCAACCGTCCGGATGTCGCCTTCCTCGCCGTACACGGCACCCACGCCGAGGATGGCGCGATCCAAGGGCTTTTCGAACTCCTCCACATCCCGTACACGGGTTCGACCATTCAATCCAGCGCGATCGCGATGGACAAGCAACTTTCCAAAGACGTTCTTGCCGCGCACGGAATCCCGACTCCTGCGGGCGGTTTGCTTCTTTCTCCCGATGAGCCTCCTCCATGTCCCGGTCCCTGGGTGGTCAAACCCAACGAGCAAGGCTCGACGGTGGGACTCTCGTTCGTCGAACGCGCCGAGGACCTTCCGGAGGCCGTTCGGAGGGCTCTGGAATACGGCCCAGAAGCCTTGGTCGAGCAGTGGATCGAGGGAGTCGAAATCTCGGTGCCGGTGATGGGTAATCAGGCTCTTCCGCCTGTCGAGATCGTGCCCTTGAGCGGACGTTACGACTTCGCCGCGAAGTACACGCCGGGCGCGACGGATGAGATCGTCCCTGCGCGATTGTCCGAAGAGGTCCTCGAGAGGGCCAGGGAGTTGGCGGTGGCTTCGGACGCCGCCCTCGGGTGCGAAGGGCTGACGCGAACGGACATGATCGTCGACGGCGAAGATATTTACGTCCTCGAAATCAACACTTTGCCCGGACTCACCGGAACCTCGCTTGCCCCTCGAAGCGCCTTGGCCGCGGGTATCGCGTTCGAGGAACTTTGCGACTGGCTGGTTCAGGACGCCCTGCGAAGACATGCGGAAAAGGTCTAAGAAGCCCCTTCCTTGGCGAGCGATCCTCTGGACAATGTTCCTCGGCAACACTTTGGCCGGACTCGTCCTCAGTCCCGTTACGGCAGTCCGCACCGTGCGAGTGGTGGGCGCTCCCCAGTGGGACGAACTCAGGGTCCAGTCCATTCTGGAGGGTCTTAAAGCGACGCCGGTTCTCGCAATCGACGTCGCGAAAGTCGAGACCGAAGTCCAGGCGGCTTCCTCCGTGGACTCGGCGCGGCTTTCCCGAACGCCCTTTGGGTCGGCCAAGCTCGAAGTGGTCTACCGTCAACCGGTGGCGAGGGTGATGGGCTCGAAGTCGTTGTTTCTTTGCGCGGATGGCAAGATCGCCGAGTTCCTCGAACCTCAAACGCCTGCAATTACGGTGAAACTCCCCGAGCCGAGCGCCCAGCCGGTGGCGACGTTGGCCGGAGCTTGGGACTTTTCGGGCCTAGCCAATGTTTGCAGAAAGTTAGAGAATCTGCCGTTTGCGAAGGACTGGATCGTAGAAATGAACGCGTTCGGAAGCGTATTCTTGCAAGCAGGGCCCGTGGTCGTCATTGAGTTCGGCGACACGTCCAAGATCGACGAGAAGCTCGACGCGTTGGCGGCGCTCTTTGAGGACCATCATGACCTTCTGGACCGCGTCCGTTCGATCAACGTCACCGCGCCAGCCCGACCGATGGTAGTCCCGTTGCGATAAGTAGAAAGATGAACCCTTTTGCGAGGACCTTGTCTGGAAGTTCCTGGATTCTGCCCGTAAGCGCCGTAGCGTTCGTGCTCGGGTTCTTCATCATGCTCGCTTGGATTCCGAAGGAAGACCCCGGCAGGCTCGCGCTCCTCGACGCTTCCCAACGCGACCGCCTGACCTCGGCGCGAATCGACGTTCAGTTCAAGGAAGAGTACGAACGAATGTCAGCCGAGGTCAAGAAGCTTAGAGAAGAGAAGACCCGGCTCGAAAACGCCATTGGCGACCAAACCAAGCAAGCTGAGGTCCTCAATGAGACTCTCCAGGACACCAAGATGTTCGCCGGGCTGCTCGAAGTTGAGGGACCCGGCATCCTCATCACCCTTCGCGACAGCGAGCGAGCCAGCCGAGGGGGCATCCCGGAGGGCGACCTCGTCATCCACGATACGGACGTTCTGCGCGTGGTGAACGAACTCTGGGCGGCTTCTGCGGAGGCGGTGAGCGTGAACAACCACCGCGTCGTGGGTTCATCCAGCTTCCGGTGCGTAGGGCCGGTGATTCATGTGGACAACGTCCCGATCTCGACGCCGGTGCGGATTCGGGCTATCGGTGACCCCGAGGTTCTTTACGGCGCGATGAACCTCCGCTTGGGAGTGCTCGACGAGATTCGCAACAGCGGCGATCCCACGATGGTTCAAATGGAAGCCGTAGAGAAGCAGCGCATTCCGGCGTACGCTGGGCCGACCGCGCGCAAGTTCGCTATGCCGAGGCCCACTGAACCGTGATCGTCCTTCCGTTGGTTGCGCTGGCCCTGGGGGTCATCATCGCCCTCATGCTTCAACTGGGCCCCGTCAGCGGCTTGGCGGGGTTCTATGTCGGCCTTGCTTGCCTTGCGGGCCTCGACACCGTCTGCGGGGGCGTCCGCTCAGGGGTCGAAGGCAAGTTCTCGACCGACGTGTTTCTGACCGGATTTGTCTCGAACGTCGTCATTGCGTTCTTTTTGGCTTGGCTTGGCGACCAAATTGGCATAAACTTGTTCCTTGCAGCGGTCTTGGTGATGGGCAGTCGGATTTTTACCAACCTCAGCTTGATTCGCCGTATGATGTTAACGAAGTGGCGTGACGCGCGAGAAAGGAGGCGCTTGCTAGAACAATCACAGTCGAGCCAATCATGAAGAACCATCGAGTCGTAGTCGCCGATCTTGGGAGCACGCACGTTTGCGCCCTCGTTGCCGAGTCCTCACCCGAAGGGCGCGTTTCCGTCCTCTCCGCCGCCAATGTCGCGTGCGACGCCGTCCGTGATGGGAAGATCGTGGATCGCGACCAAGCGAAGACGGCCCTGGACGCGGCGCTCAAAGACCTTTCTGAGCGCTCAGGCCCTCTGCCGGATGCCTTGTTTCTCACGATCGGAGGCGGAGACGTCTCCTACGTCCGCTCACAGGGCTTGTGTCCGATCGTCCCGCCCGACCGGCCCATCACCCGCGACGACGTACTCAAGGTCATCAACCACAGTCGTCAAGTTCGTCTGGACGAGGGCATGGTCGAGGTTCAGGCCGTGCCCTGCGCGTTCGCTGTCGATGGCGCGGGCGACATCCGCCAACCGGTAGGGGTCGCGGGCTCGAAACTCGAAGTCAAGTCGATTCTCGTCGCGTACCCTGAAGAAGGTATCGACGCGCTCGAATCGGTCGCGAGCGGGGTCGGTAGAGAGATCGAGCAGATCGTGGCTCGGCCGCTGTGCTCGGGACTTGCCGTGCTCACCCCCGAGCAGATCGAATCCGGGGCGGTGGTCATCGACATCGGTGGCGACCTTACCGAGTTTGCCGTGTTTCGCAATGGGGCGCTGTCGGGCGCGGGAAGGGTGCCGCTCGGCGGCAAGGTCGTCACGTCCGACGTCGCCAAACTCCTCAAGACTTCGTTCGAAGAAGCGGAAAATCTCAAGATTCGGTTCGGCTCGGCAATCCCTTCGGCCGTGAGCGATCGAGAGTCCATCGACGTCCTCCAACTGGGCCAAATCCAGAGAAGACCGATGCAGCGCAAGGTGTTCTGCGAGATCATCAGCTCTCGGGTCTCTGAAATCGCCAAACTCGCCAAGGCCGCGTTGGAATCCGGCGGGCTTCTAATCGAGCCGGTGGGCACGGTGGTCCTGACGGGTGGGGGCTCCCTGTTGCCGGGAGTCGATAAGGCGTTTGGCGAAGTGTTCGCAAAAACCCGAGTCGCGGTTCAGGACCCTTGGCCTGCGAGTGAAGCGCTCCGACCCTTCAAGGCCGCGAGGTTCTCTCCGGCTTTTGGCGCTGCCCGGTTCGCGCTCGAATGCTGCGACGAAGAACTCTCCACGGCGACCGAATCGGACGGCTGGCGAGGCCGCATTCGGACGTTCCTTTCCTCGATCGGTTCGCGCTGAGGCAGCGGCTCACGAAGGGCCGAAAAAATCAAGACGTTCGGCGAATCCGAAAAGGAGCGCCCTTTCTCGATGGCGAACGGGTTATAATCGGGAGCGCTGGGCTCGGCGATCCGTGCTCGGCTCAAGCGTCTTAGGAATTCGCCGAACGGTGCTTGTTCGCGGAGGCAGTTAATCAACAAGGGGCATGTATTGTGAAGGTTCAAAACGCAACCATTAAAGTCATCGGTGTGGGCGGAGGAGGATCGAATGCGGTCAATCGCATGATCGAGGCCGGGATCCCAGGAGTCGAGTTTGTCGTGATGAACACCGACACCCAGGTGTTGGAGCTCAGCAAAGCCGAGAAGAAGGTTCAGCTTGGCGGGGCCTTGACCCGTGGCCTGGGTTCGGGCGGGAATCCCGAAATCGGCCGGGCCGCCGCTGAAGAGAGCAAGAACGAAATCCGCAAAGCTCTCGAAAGCGCAGATATGGTCTTCATTACTGCGGGAATGGGCGGTGGGACGGGAACCGGCGCCGCGCCGATCGTCGCCGACCTTGCCCGTGAAATCGGCGCTCTGACCGTCGGAGTGGTCACGAAGCCGTTCTTCTTCGAGGGCCCGAAGCGCGCCCGAACCGCCGACCAAGGCATCGACTCCTTGATGGGCCGCGTCGATACGATCATCACGATCCCGAACGACCGGATTCAATCGGTCGTCGAAAAGCGAACCCCCGTCAACGACGCTTTCCGAGTCGCAGACGATGTCTTGAGGCAAGGCGTCCAAGGGATCAGCGACATCATTACGATCCCCGGCAGCATCAATGTGGACTTTGCCGACGTCCGAAGCGTCATGACCGGCGCGGGACCCGCGCTGATGGGAATCGGCTATGGAGTGGGCGACCAGCGCGCTTTGCAAGCCGCGCAGTCCGCTTCGAACAGCCCGCTTCTCGAGCAGACCATCAACGGCGCAAGGGGAGTCCTCGTCAATATCACAAGCGGCGTCGACCTAACCCTGCAAGAGGTCACCGAGGCCATGGATTATCTCCACGGGCTCTGCGACGGCAGCGAAGCCGACATCTACTTCGGTACCGTCCTCGACCCGAACCTCGATGGATCGGTCCGAATCACCGTGCTTGCGACGGGGTTTCTGCCCATCGAGCGAGTAGTCGAGCCTCTCGAAACGGTCAAGGCCACCGAGCCGGAGCCTGAAAGGCATCGAGCCGTCGTCCACGCTGCCGGATTCAGCACACAAAAGCTCGTGGACGTCCCGCCTGTTCCCAACGAGGGAGACGCCCCGGTCGTGAATGCGCGACCCGCCCAGCGCGGCGAGGACTTCGACGCCGAAGACGTTTACGACGACTCCGACCTCGACATCCCCGCCTTCATCCGAGAGCACCAGGCCGCCAAGCAGTAAGCGCGCGTTCGGAGGAAAGCCCGAATCGGACCTCCGATTCGGGCTTGTTCATTGGGGACCCCGTCTTTCGGCGCCGGGATTCCCGTGTACACTCGATCTTGTGGATAGGGTCAATAGCGAGGGCGTGTCGAGAGATCGGCTCAGGTACGCGCTTCTCGACCGCCTCACCGTGCAGCGCGCCCGAAGCCGGGATTCCTGCCTCTTATGCCGGTCGCGCGGCGTCAACGAGGCGGGTCTCTGCGGAGTGTGCTGGGCGCTTCTCGAAGACGACGAGCTGACGCTGGCCACCAAGTGGGTTTCCGGGCAAGGACCCGACCCCAAGAGCTGACGGGCCATCCCAACCTTGCAACCAAGCCGGTAGAATCAGTTTCATGGCCCAAGCAGCTTCGGGCTTGCGCGCGTTCCGCGTCTACCTCGAAATGATCAAGGTCGAGCACTCGGTGTTCGCTCTGCCTTTCGCGATGATCGGGATGATGTGGGGATCGTTCGCGCATTCTGGCTCGTACTGGCCCGGGGGTTGGACGTTGGGCTGGATCGTTGCGGCGATGGTGTCGGCGCGTAGCGCGGCGATGGCCTTTAACCGGATCGCCGACCGGCACATCGACGCCCTCAACCCAAGAACTCGAATGCGAGCCCTCCCCGCGGGACTTCTGCAACTCCGACAGGCGAATCTGTTTCTCTTTGCCAGCGTCGCGCTGTTCTTCTTGAGCGCAGGGATGCTCAATTCGCTCGCGCTCGCGCTCAGTCCCGTAGCCCTTGCGGTGATCCTCGGATACAGCCTGACCAAGCGCGTTACCCCTCTCAGTCACTTCGTCTTGGGGCTGAGCCTGGGGATCGCCCCCGCCGCAGCTTGGGTTGGGGTGACGGGTTCGCTCGATTGGGCGCCGGTCGTGCTTTGCGGAACGGTGATGTTCTGGACGGCAGGCTTCGACATCATCTACTCACTGCAAGACGAGAACTTCGACCGTGAGCAAGGACTCAGATCGCTGGCCGAGTCGCTTGGAGGTCGCCGCGCGCTCGGGGTGAGCCGCCTTTGCCACCTTCTCACCCTCGGCCTTCTGACGCTCGCAGGGTTGCTGAGCGGGAGCGGACCGCTGTTTTACGTCGGGGTCGGCGCTGCCGCCCTCTTGCTCGCGTACGAACAGAGCCTCGTCCGCCACGACGACCTCTCGCGAGTCGATATGGCGTTCTTCACCCTGAACGGATACGTTTCGATCGGTGTGTTCCTCTTCGCGCTGGCCGATGCGCTCGTCGCGTAAACCTCAACCTAGCCTTCGCTGGAAGAAGTCGCAGAGCCAGCCTTCGATCTTGCTCCACCCTTGGAGCGAGAACCCGTGGCCTTCACCTGGTAAAGGATGGAACTCCGACTCGCACCCTGCGCCTTGGAGGGCCGCATAGAGCGCCTCGCTTTGCGCAAAGGGCACGATGTCGTCCTCGGAACCGTGGACTAACGCCAGCGGCGGGCATCCTTGCGACACGTGCGCCAGCGGGCTTGCCGAGCGGTAAAGGTCTTCCCGCCCTTCGTACGGCCCGCCCATGAACTGCTCGATGAACGAGTGGCTGATGGGGAAGTGCTTTTCGTAGGGGTCGGAAAGGTCCGTAAGCGGGCAAATCGAAAACCCCGCGTTAGCCCTGCAATCGCCTTCGGCTTCGATGACCGGCCCGGCGAGCGAGAGCATCGCTGCGAGATGCCCTCCTGCGCTGACTCCCATCGTACCCACGCGGTCGGGCTTCAATCCAAGGTCCGCGGAGGCCGCTCGCAGGTACATAGTGAACGACTGAACGTCCTCGACGGCAGCGGGAAACGGGTTCAATGGGGCGAGCCGGTAATCGGGACACGCCACCGCGATCCCGTGGGAACAGAGCGGAGGAGCGACGTCGTGCATATTGCTGCGCTCGCCAGAAATCCAGCCCCCTCCGTGAATGGCGATCACCACCGGGAACGGGCCCGGGCCTTCGGGGAGAAAAAGGTCATAGCAGAGCCGTACGCCGCCGAGTTCTGCGTAAGGCTGACCGAGTAGCCGCTTCATGCGTAGGCTATTGTAGCAGTCTTCTCGCCTACGAGACTAAGGCCGCCAACATCTCGACGGTCTCGTTGACGGCGCCCCCAAACGCCTCCACTGCCTGCTCGATCATAGAGTCTTGGATGATCAGCGGTGGCTCGAATCGAATCACACGAGGGTTATTCAGCGTATAGGCGGCGCAGACTCCCCGCTTCATCATCTGCGCGACCGTGAGTTCGCCTACCTCGTCCATTGAGAACTCGACCCCCAGCATGAGCCCGATGCCCCGTACTTCGGTGATCCAGTCCGGGTGCGACCGCCGAACCGATTCGAGTCCGGCCTTCAGCTTTGCCCCCTGCACCTGCGCCGCTTCGCACAGCCCTTCTTCGTCAATGACTTCGAGCGCCGCAATCCCTGCTGCGCACGCCACCGGATTCCCGCCGAACGTGCTCGTGTGCAGGAGCGGATTCTTCGAGAACACCTTTTCCCAGACTTCCTCCGTGCCCATCGTCGCGCCAATCGGCATCACGCCGCCCCCCAGCGATTTCGCAAGGGTCATCAGGTCGGGAGCGACCCCGTCATGCTCACACCCGAACATCTTGCCGGTCCGCCCCAGCCCCGACTGAACTTCGTCGAACACGAGCAGGGCGCCCTTCTTGCGGCAAACGGACTGAAGGTCTCTTAGGTATCCGGCGGGCGGAACGACGATGCCCCCTTCGCCTTGAATCGGCTCGACGATCATGCAGGCTGTGGACTCGTCGATGGCCTCCGTCGCTGCTTGAGCGTCGCCATAAGCGATGAACTCGACTCCCGGCATCAGCGGCTCGAACGAGGTGCGGTACTTCTCACGGCCCGTCGCCGAAAGCGATCCGATGGTCTTCCCGTGATAGCCGCCCACAGTGCTGACGACTTTCGCCCGCCCAGTGGCGGCCTTGGAGAACTTCAGCGCGGCTTCGGCGGCTTCGGTGCCTGAGTTCGAAAAGAAGGTGTACTGGAGGTCTCCCGGCGCGATCTCCGCTAGCTTGCGCGCCAACACCGATTGCGGTTCGCTGAAGAAGGCCTTGCCGCTGAGCGGCATGAGGTCGAGCTGCTTCTTGACGGCTTCGACCACCTTCGGGTGCCGATGCCCCAACGAGAAGACCCCGTATCCGCCCAGGCAGTCGATAAACTCACGCCCTTCGTGGTCGGTGATGACGCATCCGCTAGCTGAGGCCTCGACGCCAAAGCCCGCGAACGCCATAAGCTTGCCGAGCCACGGATTGAGAAAGCGAGCGTAATCCTCGTGTACGCGCTGAGCCAAAGCGTCAGGGTTCATGGATGCCAGTATAGCCGTGCGCTCGCACCCGAGCAGTGGGCCCTAAGAGGGTCCTTTCAATATCTCCACTTCGAGCGCCGCCGAGTTCTTGGAGGGAAACCGCTTGCGAAGCGTCTCCCCCAACTGACGAAAGCTCGAAAGAGCCTGCTGATTTCGGGGGTCCGGAAGAGGCTTGACCTTTCCCTCTCGAATCTCACAGGGCAGCACGGCGACGGATCTCAAATCGGTTCCTTGAAACGTGAGTTGGAAGAGCGCCGTGCTTCCTGGCCTTGGAGAAACCAGGTTCCCCAAGGAGTAGAGGATCGGCCGTCCCGAGTAAACCTCTCCCCCTTGAAGGACGTGGGGGTGGTGGCCCACGACCAGGTCCGCGCCCGCTTCGATGAACGCCCGCCCAAGGCTCACCTGATAACTGTCGGGCACGCTCTTCTTTTCAACGCCCCAATGTAACGCCACGATCAGAAAGTCCGCCTCCTTTTTCGCCGCGCTCACCACCTGCCGCACGCGCTCCTTCGCACTCTCGGCGATCACCCCGGCTAGGTAAAGGGTAGCGATTCCAGGCTCCTCGTCGGTCGCTGGCCAGCAGGTATGGAGGGCGGTCTGGGTCTTGAAGGCGAGCATCGAGAGGAGGGCGACCCGCATCCCTCGAACGCTGAGCGAAGCTGGAGACGAGGCCGCTACGGCGTTGACGCCCGCTCCGGCGAAGGCGATCGACCTCCCCGTCAGGAGTCCGGTCATTTCAGTCAGCCCGGCGGGGCCGTAATCCATCGCGTGGTTGTTGCCCAGGGTAACTGCGTCGATCCCCGCTCCCCAAAGCGACCCCATGTGGTGGGGATGGGCTTTCAGCACGAACTGAGTCTTGGCCTTGAGCTGCGCCGGGGTCTTTCGTGACGTAGCGGTCTGAGCGGAAGTCAGGGGAATCTCCAGGTTGACAATGGAAAGGTCCGCCGTCCGAGTGTGCGCCGCTATGTATTGCAGGGGCCGTGAGGTCGGATCGATTCCGTTGAGCATCACATCGCCGCCGAGGAGCAGCGTCCAAGTGGGCTGGAGTAGGGCAGCGGCGGCAGCAACGAGCATGGGCGGCGTTCGCGATAGAATATCCCAAATGTCGCCGACGCCCGGCCCGAACGTGAAACTTTCCCCCGGCGTCGGCAGTAACTATGTTCAGCCGTTGAAGGAGTTGCTATGAACGCTATTTCTAGAGTCACCGTTTTCGGGCTCGCCATCGCCGTCGCGACGGGCTTCGCGCTTTCGCAGGGCCAATTGCTCAGGCTCAAACTCGCCGAAGATTCCAAAGATGTGTACGACGTGAAGATGACGGGTGATACGACGATCGACGTCCCCGGAATGGGCTCGCAGTCAGTCAACTTCACGGGTTCGATGAAGTACACGATCAAGGTCGGAAAAAAGGACGCTGAGTCTGGCAAGTTCGCGATTGAGTTCATTACTTCGGACATGCAGTTCGAATCCGACATGGGCGACATGGGAGCGATGCCGGGAATGGACCGCGAGATGATCGTTACTGGGAAGATCGACGACCGGTATCGAATCTCGGACGTGAAGAACCAGTCGAGCAATGCGATGTTCGCCATGGCCACCGGCTCGATGTCGTCGTTCAACATGGGCATCGAACTCCCCGAGGGGCCCGTCAAGGTAGGTGATTCGTGGGAGGTCACGGTGCCCCCGAATCCCGCCATGCCCTCGAACAAGCCCGCGAAGCTAAACGCCACGCTCTTAGGCGAGCAGGTTCGCGACGGACTTGCCGTATGGGAGATCGCGATCAAAGGCGAGATCGACATCGACATCGACACCTCGAAAATGGAGGGCGCGGCCGACGCGATGCAAGGCATGAACGCCAAAGTCACGGGCAAGGTGGCTCTTACGGGGAAGACCTATCTGGCGAAGGAAACCGGCAAACTCGTTTCTTCCGAACTGAGCGCCAAGTCGACTCAGGTCACTGAACTCGTCGACATGGGGATGACGATGAACATGGAAGGCACGATGAAGCAGGAGATGAAGCTGAAGAAGTAAGCGTGGCCCCCCTCAAACGGGGTCCTTGCGCAAGACTCGGCAGGTCGAGGTGGATTTGCCGTGCGCGAGCTTGAGAAGGTACTCGTCGCCGAAGTGAGAGACTTCTAGCTCATCCGGGAGCGATTCGTAGCTCCATACTTGCTCGATGGCGGCGTCGAGCAGGTTCGTCAAGACGGACCTGACCTCCCGATCGCACAGCGGAGTCTCGATTTCGGGGAGGCCGACCTTCCGCAGTCCCCGCGTAACTGCTCGGCCTCCGGTTTCTTCTTGGCACCACGCCGACCTCGCGTGGAATCCATGCCCCTCGGCCTCGGGATCACAGTCGAGTTGCGCCCGAAACGACTCCAACCCGGCCAGCCGCTCGGCCTGAACATCGAAGAGAATCTCGGCCTTCCCGTAATACGCGACCGCTTCGGCAAGGTGGGGCAGAAACCTCAAGTGCCTGCGGCCTTGCAGCGGCTCCTCGGACACGAACCTGAGTTTGGCGATGGCCTGCGCCGAGGAAAGGCTCCGTAGCGAATCCTCGCTGGGTTCCACGTGATCGCTGAACAAGTCGGGCCGGAAGAGGTGCGGGTTCTTGGACCTAAGGCAAAGCGCTGTATGAAGCCGGATGTCGCTGAAAAGCAGCGCCTCTTGGGGACCGACCGCAGGCTCCTCTCCCACGCGAAACGGACTGCTTCTGAGCAGCCGCCCCAGCAGGATGTCCTGAGGAGGGAGTTTCGTCTCCGGCAAATACACCCAATACTCGACATGGGCCAAGTACGGACGTTTGGGCTGGATCAATCGGCGAATGGACTCAATCAAGGCTTTCCCAATTCAGTTTACGGCGAAAGTCCTCTCGGGAAACGAGATTCACCGGTAATGAAGGTATTTCTTGCGGCGTTGGACGAATTCGTCCAGCCCAGCCTTCCATTGGCGGTAGGCGGCTTCGTACCCTGATTCCAACACGGTGGCCGCCGCTTGGCTGTTTTGGAGCAAGTTGACGAGGCGCGAGGTGTCCCATTCCGGGTGCGCGGTCTTCAGCGCGTGGGCAAGTTCACACCCCACGCGAACCGCATCGAGCTTGTCTCGCTCCGTCACCAGGAAGGCCACGCCGCCGCAGTCCACGCCCTCGTGCTTGCTTGCATTAGGTCGAAACCGCACGGGATAGAAGCGAACGCCCGGAATGTTGCGAGCGTTGAGCGCATTCGCGATTTTCGGACCGTCGAGCCAAGGCGCGCCTACCCACTCGAAAGGCGTGTCGGTTCCCCGGCCCACCGATACGTTGGTCGCTTCGACCAAGCAAATGCCGGGATAAAGCGTGGCCTGCGTGACCGATCTCATGTTGGGAGAAGGGTTGACCCACGTAAGACCCGTTTGGTCCCACCACATATCCCTTCGCCAACCCTCGCACCAGATCACCTGGAGCTCGACGTTCAGCTTCAGTTCATCCTTGAACAGCCCTGCAAGTTCCCCGGCGGTCATGCCGTGCCGGACTGGGATCGGGTGGAAGGCCGTGAGCCCCAAGCGCTCCCTGTCGGCCACAGGGCCCTCGACCTTTTGTCCGCCGATAGGGTTCGGCCGATCGAGAACGACCACCCGAATCCCGCGCGAAGCGGCGGCTTTCATGGCATATCCAAGGGTCCCCACGTACGTGTAAAACCTCGCCCCGATGTCTTGAATGTCGAACACGAGCGTATCCACGCCTTCAAGCTGCGCCGAGGTGGGTTGGTACCTCTGCTCGCCCGTCCCAGGGTTATAGAGGGAGTAAACAGGCAACCCGGTGCGGGGGTCCTTTCCGTCGGGGATGCGCTCGTCCAGGTCCCCTCGGATGCCGTGCTCGGGCGCGAACAAAGCCTTGAGTCGACCCCCCAGCGCCTCGAAGAGAACATCCACGGTCGACCGGCCGTCCGCGGTCTTCCCGGTGTGGTTGGTGATGAGCGCGACGTTACGGCCGATGAGAGCCTGAAAACCCGACCGTTCGAGCACGTCGACGCCGCTAAGCACGGCGGGCGCCTGACCAATCGACAACGCTGACAACATAACGCTCGCAAATACCATGCCTCCATGATATCCGCTTACGGAAAAGGCGCCCCGACAACTTGGTCGTCGGGGCCATCATACGGGTGTGAGTTGAGTTGTGACGTCGTAGGGGGCCGTGAGGACCCGAAGTCGACGCCGAACGACCTACTTCAGCCGCCCCATGCAAAGGGACGGGACAGCGCGGCTTTCTCGGTTCGCTCGAACCGGAAGCATCCTATGCGCTCCTTTCCTATCAATCATTCCCCATCCGTTCGCATGGAGGGGCGACAAGCAGATCAGTCTATTAGGTACTTGTCGAATCGCGCCGAATCTGTGACCGGTACCGAGACAATTACCAGGGAATAGCGATATTTCTTGGCCCCGCCAGCCTGCCCGGCGCAAAACCCACGCTGCGGCCGCTGCCATACTGGGAGCCACGCTCTATGCCTCGCCCGCTCGTCTTCGGAAACGGAATCTTCCACCTCTGCCTGGATGCGGGCCACCGCATCCGCGACCTTTACTTCCCGCAGTGCGGGCTCCCGAACCACCTCTCAGGCCACGCCATCCGGTGGGGGTTTTGGTGCGAGGAGAATCTGAGTTGGGTCGGCGACGAAGGCTGGGAGGTTCGCCAGAGGTACGATCCAAGCACCCTCTGCGGCCTCACCCACTTGGAGTCGAGCGAACTTCGAATCGCGGTCGAGGTGCGCGAGGCGGTTCACCCCACCGAGCCCGTGTTCGTCCGCTGCTTGAAGATCCTCAATCGGGCAGAGCAGGAGCGCGAGGTTCGCCTCTTTCAGCACAACGACCTGCGCATCGCGGGGACTGAAATCGGCGACACGGCCCTCTTCGATCCGGTCTCCGAGGCGTTGATTCACTACAAGGGCGCGCACTGGTTTCTTTTTGGCGGGCGATCGTCCAACGGCGGCCTCTTCGAGTTCGCCACCGGCATCAAGGACTTCGGCGGGTTCGAAGGCACCTGGCGCGACGCGGAAGACGGCCACCTCTCGGGCCACCCCATCAGCCAAGGATCGGTGGACTCCACCTTCTCGCTCGCCGTTCGTTTGGGTCCGATCGAAAGCGCCGACCTCGAGCTGTGGATCGTGGCAGGAACTGACCTTGAAGACGTTCGGAGCAGAACGGCAAGCCTCAATGGGGCGTCGCTCCTGGAGGTGCTTGCCCAAGCCCGATCGGCTTCCGAAAACCTCAACCTCGCCGCCCTTGCCCAAATCCACGCATTGCCTCATGAGTGGAGGCTGGCGACGCTGCAAAGCCTTCAGGTTCTGAGGACGCACCTCGATGCCGGGGGCGCGGTGATCGCGGCCAACGACTCCGACATCATGAAGACCGCGAGGGCGCATTACAGCTACTGCTGGCCCAGAGACGCCTCGCTTACGGTCATGGCGCTGGACGCGCTGGGCTGGGGCGATCCCTCGGAGCGGTGGGTGCGGTTCCTCGCTTCGGTGATACAGCCTGATCGGCCGGGGCTGTTTCAGAAGTACCGCCCTGATGGAAAGTGGGGCGCGTCGTGGCACACTTGGAACGAGACATTTCCGCACGGCGTACCGCTGCAACTCGATCAAACTGCGCTCGCGCTGGTGAGCCTGTGTGACCGGTTGGAACGGCGAGCCGGTGACGAACGGGAGTCCGAGGCCTTCCAAACCCTCGCCAAGCCACTAGCGGAATTTCTCTACGGCTTTCGGTCGCCCAAGACCGGATTCCCCTTGCCCAGCTACGATCTCTGGGAAGAGCGGTTGGGAGTCCATGCGTTTACATGCGCGACCGTTTTCTGGGCGCTCGACCGAGCCTCCGCGTGGGCGCTTCGGTTGGGCGATGCGTCCTCGGAGAGGTGGGCGGCCGGGGCGAGCGAAATTCGCTCGGCAGTTTTGCAGGGGATGTACGACGCCTCTGGCGGCTGTTTTCTTCGGCGGCTCGATCCTGACGGAAAGCCAGACCCCACGATCGACGCATCGGCGCTGTGGCTGCTCTTGGTGGGGCTGGTGGCTCCCCATCACGAATTCGCGCATTCGACTCTCCAAGCCATCGAAGAGCGGCTCTGGGTTCGAACCGAGGTCGGCGGACTCGCTCGGTACGAGGGTGACTACTACTTCCGGGTCAGCCACGACCTTCCCGGCAACCCTTGGGTGATTTGCACGCTCTGGCTCGCAAGGTGCCACCTGCTGTTCGACGCGGACGATCACCTCGCAAGAGCGATCGATTTGATGAAGTGGGCGCAGAAGGTCGCCGCCCCCACCGGGGTCTTGCCCGAGCAGGTTCACCCCTACACCGGCGAGCCGCTCAGCGTCAGCCCCTTGGCATGGTCGCATTCCGAGTGGATATCCGCGGCGCTCGCGCTGAACGAGAAAGCGACTTTTTTTGAAGGCGCCGTCGAGACATCTTAGTTCAAAAAGTGCCTCCGATTGGGAGGTGGTTCAAACTTTGGAGTCAAGGTTCGACAAATCTTCCGCTATGATAGGAGAACCACGGCAAAAATGCCGTAGGTTGGAGGAATGCGCATGAATCGGATTCAGGTTCTAGGGCTGTCCTTGATCGGGCTGTTGGTTCTCAACGTGTTGGCTTGGGGGAGTTACGTTGCGAACGAAACGGCCCGATCCCCGGTCGAGGGCGCCGGGTGTTCGAAGTTGGGAGGCCGCCCCGCCTCCGCGGAGCAGATGGCTTTGGCTCTTCAAGCCGAGCAATTCCGCCCGCTGGGGCCGACGGTCGCTCCCTGCACTGGCTGCACCCTCATCCAGAGCGCGACGCAGATGTTCTGCAAGATTCGGCCGCCGAACGTGGAATGTTTCCTTGGCCCTGGCTTCGACAACTTCAACTGGGAGCGGAACCACCGTATCTACCAGTGTCCCAACAACAAACGGGGAGTCTGTTGCGGTAACTGGACTCAGCATGGCTGCTGCAATAACTCCGAGGACGAACCTCCGTGTACGGACGAAACAGCGGACTTCAATTGCATAGAAGCGCCGAGTTGCCCCTAGCGGGCCGGATATTGATGGCCGCTGGGGGGCTGATCGCAGCCTCCCTTATCGGCCTCGGCATGCGGGTGCTCTTTACGCTCGCGGCAAGGCCGATCGTCGGCGCCCGGCTCGAACTGATGCTCGAAGCGATCGTCGTGGGCATTTGCCTTGTCGTTGCGGTACCGATCGCCGCGCTGCTGCGAAAGGGGGCGTTTCGCAAAGCGGCCTGGGCTGGGTTCGCCGCGCACTGGGGTCTCGGGGCACTCCAGGTCGTGACAATCGCTTATCTGCCTTGGGGATCGGGATCCGTGAGCGCGTCGCTGAGCTTTGCCGCGCTGGCGGGGCTGAGCCTCTTTATCGCGGGGCTGGGGCGGGAGATCGCCCGGTGGCTCGCCGAACTGGGGACGCAATGAGGCTCCAACGCGAGGCCGGGTTCACTCTCGTCGAGGTGCTCCTCGTCGTCGCCATCGTCGCCCTCCTGGCTTCCTTGATCTTTCCCATCATGACCTCGGCGAGAAGCGCTTCAAAGCGCGCCGTATGCACGTCCCAACTCCGGCAAGTGGGGATGGCGATCTCGATGTACGAGGAGACCGCCGGCGGCATGCCCCTCAATCTCGATTCGCTCACCGGCAGCGGCGTCTTGCGCGACACCAGGCTGCTGTCGTGTCCTTCCGATATCCTCGGGGGCTATGCTTCGAGGTTCGACGAGTGCCAACACAAGCCCGTCCTCAACGAACGATCGTATGAAACCATGCTGGACTTCGTCGAGCCCTACAAGGCAAAGATCCAGAAGGCCGACCCCAACCACGGGGTGGTCGTTTGCCGAATGCACGGCAACAAAACCGAGCTTTACGACAACGGGCTCTCCAACTTCTGCGACATGGCGTGGTTCATGTTCGAGGGGACCCTCCTCCGACTTCGGAAGGATAACTCCGTGCAGGTCGCGCACCTCAAGTTTCGTGCCGTGCGCGACGAAGAAGGCCGAAGGTACCCGACGGTGGGTGTCTGGGAACTCTATACCGACGTCCCCGAGCCTCCAGACGAACCTTAGACGATCAGCCGGATCGGGTTCTGCAGGTAGTCCCGCAGCACGTTCATGAACCTCGCGCCGATCGCGCCATCGACGACTCGATGGTCGAACGAGCCCGTGATCCTCATCACGGTCCTGATTTCGACGGCGTCCTCCTCCGTATCGGACGGCACCACCCTGCGGCTAGCCGTGGACACGGCAAGAATCGCTGCGTTCGGTTGGTTGATGATAGCTGAGAAGTCGTCCACATTCAGCATGCCCATATTGGAGATCGAAAACGTGCTTCCTGAAAGCTCGTCGGGGGTGAGCCGGTTCTCTCGTGCCTTGAGCGCGAGTTCGCGCGACCGTTCGGCGATCTGTCGGATCGGGAGCGAGTCCGCGCTGTGCAAGACCGGAAGCGTCAGTCCGTCTTCCAGCGCCACCGCCAGTCCGATGTTCACCGCGCCGTATTCCAGAATGCTGTCCCCCTGAAAGCTGGCGTTCACCCCAGGCATTTTTCGTAGGGCGAGCGCCGACGCGCGGATCACGAAGTCGTTGACCGAAACCTTGCCGACCCCCTCTTCATCCAACTGGTCCTTGAGGTCGAGGAGGTTCTCCACGTCGACGTCGACGCCCACGTAGAAGTGGGGAACTTGCTGCTTCGACTGAGCGGTTCGATCGGCGGTGATTTTCCGAATTCGGTTGAGCGACACCACTCGATCTTCCTTCGACGGAGTCGCGGGTAGCTGGGTTCCGGCGGGCGTAGCGACGCTTGCCGCAGCCCGCACGTCCTGCTCGACGATTCGGCCACCTGGTCCCGTCCCATGGACGAGCGCGATCGGCACGCCGAGCTCTTCGGCGATCTTCTTAGCAAGCGGGCTGGCCTTGACTCTCTGCGTGGAGGCGTTCGCAGCCGGAGCTTCCGCAAGACTCGAATGCGCCTGAACCGGGGCGGCCTCCTCCTTGGGCGAAGGCGCCTCCTTAGAAGTCAATGCGTCCTTGCCCCAGTTCTTGGGCAGCTTTTCTCCCTCGGCGAGGATCGCAGCGATGGGAATGCCGACCGGGACCGTTGCGCCAGCCTTGACGAGCACGCCGCCGAAAACCCCCGACGCCGGGGATTCGAGTTCGAGCGTCGCCTTATCCGTCTGGATCGTGCCGATCACCTGGCCGGACTTCACTTTTTGCCCGTCTTCGGCCAACCACTCGACGAGCACCCCTTCTTCCATCGCGTCGCCCATCTTGGGCATGATCACTTCGGTCATTTCCGTCTACTCCGTTCGATCTTCAAGCATACCTTTGGGCTGTCCTTGGCCATCGGAAGGCGCCGTCTTGGACGCAGCGTCGTTAGCCGGGGGGTCCGTGCGGGTCGGCGCGGTTCGTTCGAACTCATAGAACCAGAGCGCGCGGCCTCCTTCGATTTCGACCTTGCGCTTGCGCATCACCCATCGCTCTGGCATCGCAGTTCCCTTATCCCATCGCGAGAGCCGCGGCGCCGAGGACCCCCGCGTCGTCGATGCGTTCGGCTTGGACGATCGTAGCAAACTCAAAAAGCGAAGGAATCGCAACGCTTCGGGCCGCCCGCCGGGCCGGAGAGAGGATCCATGCGCCGGCGAGGGCGATCTGGCCCCCGACCGCAACAACCTCTGGCGCGAAGATGTTGATGGCGTTCCCGATCGCGACGCCCAAGACCTGGCCCACTTCGGCAAGGACCTCTTGGCAAAGTTCGTCGCCACCATCGGCCCCTTCGGCGATCAGCTTGGGAGTCACCCTCGATAGCTCATTTCCTACGGCTTCGCCCAACGAAGATTTCCGACCTCGCTGCAAGCCATAGACCGCCCGACGAACGATGGCGTCGCGCTGGCAATAGGCCTCGACCGCGCCGTAGCTACCTGCCGAACAATCCAGCCCGCCTTCGCGCACGACTAAGTGCCCGAGTTCGCCGCCGCCGCCGTTCCCGCCTACCAAGACGAGCGACCCCTTCGCCTCCCCCTGAACGCAGGACGGCGAGAGGACGACGCCTCCCCCGATGCCGGTTCCGAGCGTGAAAAGCACGAGGCCCTTCGCGGCGTTCCTTCCCGTACCGTACCGATATTCCCCCAAGGCCGCTAGGTTCGCGTCGTTGCCCATAACGACTTCCGCCCCCAGTTGAGCCGCTACGGCCTCACCCAACGGAACGTCGATCCAATTCTGAAAGACGCCCTCGACCAGGACGCCGAAGTTCGGCGCCCAGCGCACGGTTCCCGTTTCGCCATCGATGTGGCCCGGTGCGGCGATCCCAATCCGCTCCGGCGCGGCGTCGAGGTTCGAGGCGCAGGCCCTGACCACCGAGGAGATCGCTTCGGCGACAGCATCGAGGCCTTCGGTCGCTCGCGACGAGGTCGAGGCGAGATCGCTGAGGGGCGCGCCGTCCCGGGAAAACGCGCGGGCTCGAACGTTAGTCCCGCCTAAGTCGACCCCCACGATCGAGCGCTCTGCCACGGCGACGATTGTAGCATGGGAGTCGGAAGGTAGACGGGTAGGCAAAGGGGCCTAGCCGAATTGCCAGCAATGACGTACGTCGGCTCAGGTTCCCTGCAACCGGTTGTATACAAAAACAGCTACCTTTGTCGCGTCATTGAGCGTACAAAGAAAGTGTCGCGCTTCGAGCGCGACGAAATCTTCCAGAGGGGTATGAAGTTTTGCAGCAGCAAGTGGGGGCATCGGTTTCGTCGGAAGCGGTGGTGGCGGTGAAAGGGACTCCGTCCGTCCAGAATAGGGTCAGGGACCTCACCGAGGCCATCGAAAGTGTGATCGTCGGCAAACCCGAGACCGTTCGGATGGCGGGCTTGGCTTTGATCTGCGGAGGGCATGTCTTGATCGAAGACATCCCTGGGGTGGGCAAGACCACCCTGGCCAAGACGATCGCGCGGGCCATCGGAGGTGAGTTTCGTCGCATTCAGTTCACTCCCGACCTGCTGCCTTCGGACGTGACCGGCGCGACCGTTTACAACCAGGGGACCGGCGGCTTCGAGTTCCACCCAGGGCCGATCTTCGCAAACGTGGTCTTAGTCGACGAAATCAATCGCGCCACTCCCAAGACCCAAAGCGCGCTGCTCGAAGCGATGGAGGAGCGGCAGGTCACCACGGATGGCGTTACCCGTGACCTCCCCAACCCGTTTTTTGTGATCGCAACGCAGAACACGGTCGAGATGGCCGGCACCTACCCCTTGCCGGAGGCGCAACTCGACCGGTTCTTCATGCGGTTGACTCTCGGCTACCCAGAAACGAAGGCCGAGATCGAGATCCTCGCCAGCCATCAACTCGAACATCCGCTCGAATCCATGAAAGAGGTTCTGACGATGGACAACCTCTTGGAGTTGCAGGCAGCCGTTCGGGAGGTGTTCGTACATGATTCGGTCCGCGAGTACATCGTCCAAATCGTCCGAGCCACCCGTGAGAACCCTCAACTTCTGATGGGGGCGTCGCCGCGAGGCTCGCTCCACCTGATGCGCGCGGCTCAGGCGCACGCGGCGATGAGCGGATCGGAATTCGTCCGGCCCGATGACGTGAAGGCGGTCGCCCTCAGCGTGCTCTCGCTCAGGGTTCTGCCCCGCGCCGATGTTCGAGCGAGGGGCACGAACGCGGAGCAGATCTTGATGAAGACGTTGGATTCTGTGCCAGCCCCGATCCCCAATCCCACAGCTTGACGTGAGCAAACCTCGGCCCAACTCCACGACCGAATCCCTGAGCAACATCGCGGCGGTGGCGCTCACGACCGCTTCCGCGTTCCTGCTGTTGGTCGCGGTCGCGCTCAATTCTCCAGCCCTCTTCTATATGAGTACGGCGATGATCGCGACGATCGGCGCATCGCGGTTGCAGGCGTGGCTCTCGGTGCGGGGGCTGAGGTTTGAGCGCACCGTCCCGCCCGTCGTTCGGGCGAGGGACCTAGTAACGATCGAGCTCACCGCATGGAGTCTTCGGAAGATTCGCCGGCCGCTCATCATGGTGTCGGACTTTCTCCCGGAGCGAATGGTGTGGCAAGACCTTTCGCCGAGCCTTCCGATTGCGCCCGCGTTTGGACAGGCCATCTCGACGCAGTACCAGTTCAAGCCCGTGCGTCGCGGCAGGTACGTTTGGTCTCGGCTCGCCGTGTTCGGAAGCGACGCCTTGGGGCTTGTCACGATGTCGAGAAAATACGAAACCGAGCCATCCGAAATGCTCGTTCTCCCGGACCCGCTGCCGCTCGATCTCGACTTCTCTTCGGCTGCCGGCTGGGGCTTTTCGGAGGCCGAGCATGGAAGGTCGCGGGGACATGGCATCGAGCCGCGCGGGGTCAGGCAGTACTTCCCCGGCGACGCGCTTAGGCACGTTCACTGGCGCACGACGGCGAGAACGGGCCAACTCATGGTCAAGGAGTTTGAGACCGGCTCGCAGAGCGGCGTGAGCCTCTACCTGCAAACCGAGCGAGGCTCAGATATTGGAGAAGGCGTCGACACGACTCTGGAGCGAGTGTGTTCGCACCTGGCGTACTCGATAAAGCAGTTCCTGCGGCAGGGCGTCGCCGTTCAGCTTCCTGGGCGAGAGTTGGACCCCGAAACCCAGCCTCCCCAGGAGCGCGAGCAGAACCTCATGCGACTGTTGGCGGAGATTGAAGCGATCGATGAGACGCCGCTTTCGAGCCGAATCCTCTCTACGATCCCTGAACTCGCGCCCAACAACATCGTTTACGTGTTCGTTGCTGTCGAAGACGCGGGGTTGCCAGGGGCGATCGGACAGCTTCGAAGGGCTGGCCACGACGTTACGGCGGTCCTTTACGATGCGGAACGTTTCGCGCCGCCCAAGAGGAAATCGAGCCTGAGCTCGGCGACGAACCCGAACTTCGTCGACGACTTGCGCGACGCGGGGGCGACGATCTTGCTCGCTCCGCTCGGGGGCGCCCCATGAAGGAGTACCCCGCTAGCCTGAAGTCGGCAAGCACCGGTTTGCTCGACACAAGCCTCTCCGCGATCGCCTCGATGCTCGCGGTCTATTCGCTGGGACTTTCGCTTGCGAACACGCCGCTCGCAGTGTTCTGCGTGTTTGTCGTGGCTGTCGGGGCCGTCGTCAGCTTGGGCGTCCAGACTCTCCTCAAGAGCCAGAGTTCGTTGGCGTGGGATTCGTACCTCTATGCTCTCGGAGCGTTCGCGGCGCTCATGCTTCCCGATAGGCTCAACGCCGTACTTCCCGGAGATGGAATCCCCCCTGAACTGCGAATTGCGTCGGTTCTCACGTGGATGATCCTCTTCGGCAGCTTTGCCACTTGGCGCGACGCGACCCTTCTGTTTCAAGCGGTACCCTGCATTTCGCTCTTTGCTCTGGTCGGGACGTTCAGCAACTTCGAGGGCGCAACCTTCGCGTTCTTCTTTTTCTTGCTTTCGATGGCTGTGCTTTACGCTCGGTCTCACCAACGGGAGATGATCCAGCGGGCGAGGCTCTCTGGGTATGCGAGGCTCGAAGAGATCCGACAAGGCCCTTGGCGGTGGGTCGCCGGTCCCGGATGGGCGCTGGCTTCGGCGACGCTCGTGGTGTTGATCAGTTTCTTCGGGGCGCCCGTGGTCCAATTCTCGTTTCAAGGCGTCGCGGGCGTCGTGCGGCTTCCGCGCCCCAGCGTCTCCGCCTCGCCCTCCTCGGGGATCGGCGCAGCCGGCAACCCGACCGCGCTCCGCGTCGGCACCGGTCCCCGGTTGCTCTCCGATCGGGTAGTGATGCTCGCCGAACTCGACCGGCCCAGGTACCTGCGCTCCTCGACCTACGATAGCTACACGGGCACGGGTTGGTCGGCGACGAATTGGGAGGCCAACGAGTTCTACTTCGTCAATCAAGAGGCGTATTCGGCTCGGAGGGAGCTCCTGCGGTCGGAGAGTTTCGAAACCGTACCGTTCGCCGTACAGCCGCTGACGATTTCGTTTTCCAAGCTGCCCTTGCCCGGCGAAGTGGTCTCGCTGAAGCCCGAAGGCCGGTGGAGGCTCCACCCCGACGGCACCCTCGAAGTGCCCGCGGGCATGCCCCCGATGGTCAGGGTCACCGGCCAAACCAAGGTGCTCTCCCCCCAAGCCACCGACCGTGGGATACCCAGGCCGACGCCCCGATTTTTGGCCAACTACGTGGACACGAGGGGAATCCAATCCGACGTGGCCGCCCTTGCGGATCGGGTCTGCGAGAACATCGAGGGCAGTTATGAGCGCGCCCTGGCACTCAAGGCGGAGATCGAGCGGAGGTGCGTCTACAATCTCAACGCTGAGCCCACGCCGAGCGGCCCCGACCCTGTGTCGTACTTCCTCTTCGAGGGCGAACGAGAGGGGTACTGCGACCTCTTCGCTAGTTCGATGGCTCTGATGGCCCGGAGCCAGGGGATTCCTGCGAGGCTCGCGACCGGCTATTTCCCCACCACCGGCAAGCGTGACCGAAACGGCGCGTATGAGGTGCGCGAGGCCGATGCTCACGCCTGGGCCGAGCTTTACTTCGAAGGGCTGGGCTGGGTGCCTTTCGACCCGACCGAAGGCGCAAGGGAGGTGCCCGGAGGCGGAGTGGGCGATCCGACCTTGGCCGCGCCTTGGATGGAGTCTCCTTGGGTCAAAGCGGGCCTCGCACTGCTCATGCTGGGCGGCGCTTCGATCGGCGGATGGTTCGTTATCTCGGCTGTGCTGAGTTCGATCCGGCTCATGCGCCAAGACTCCTACGCCATGACGCGAGCCTACGGCCAGTTCGTTGCCGCAGTCGAGCGGTTTACTCGCCGCTACCGCAGGCCCAGCGAGACTCCGAGGGAGTACTACCTTGCCGTGCGCGACCTGTTGGGTGACGCACGTCCGCGGGCCGAGTCTCTCACGACGGCGTTTGAGTCCGCGTTCTACGGATTCCCGAACGGCCCTCAAGCGGAAGCGTTGGCTTTGGGCGTCGCGGAATTCAAGAGCACCCTCAGATCGCTCAAAAGGCCCACGGTTTCGGGGCACAATACAGAAGCGGAGCCGGACAGCTCCGCGTAGCGGTCCACTATGAGTTTCTCGGTAGAAGCGGTCTTCAAGAGCCGAATCGCGCTGTTTTCGGGCGAAGAGCCCTATCTGCGCCTGCAAGCCTTGCGGCAGCTTCACGAGGCGATGGGTGACGACTCTGAGTTCAACATCGAGCAATTCATCGCCGACGGGTCAAACCCTGAGGAGTACATCACGGCGGCGATGACGTTGCCGTTTCTCGGAGACCGAAGGCTCATCATCGTTCGGAACATCCTACGGGCGGGTCAGCCCGCCGACGCGCTCGGGCCGCTTTTCGATCAACTTTCGAAGGTCCCCGAGCCCAACACACTGCTCTTCGTAGCCGACGACGAACTCGGCGACGACGATAAGCAACGGCGCCTTGCGACCGTACGGAAGGCTTGGGAGACCACGATCACCAAACTGGGTGGCAAGACGGTCCAGTTCGAATCGGACGACTCCTCTGTCAAGAAGAACCTCAAGGAGCACGCGGGCCAGTCGGGCAAAAGCCTCACACCGAAGGCGATGGACCTCTTGGTGGAAATGACCGGAGGCAACCTGAGCCGCGCCCTTGCCGAACTCGATAAGCTGGTCCTTTACGTAGGCGACGACGAGCAAATATCCGAAGCGGCGGTCAAGTCTGTCGTCATGCCCTCGCGGGAGTGGAACGTTTTCAAGCTTGTCGGGGCAGCCGTCGAGGGCAACTCGGGCGAGGCGCTTCGGCAGCTCGAAACGCTGATCGAAGGCTCTGGGAAGATCGAAGACGCCGTGTTTTCGCGGATTTTTCCGACGCTCTCGCGGCAGCTTCGCCTGATTTGGCAAGCTAGGCTTTGCGTCGAGGCGCGGTGCCGACCCTCCAACGCGCCGGTCGAAGTGCTCAGGATGTTTCCCACGAGCCCCAACCTCACAAAGGAAAGGGACTGGATTCAGAACATGGCCCTTCGGCAGGCTCAAACGCTCGACCTCGATCGCCTGTCGATGTGGATGGGCTCGATCGCTCAGACCGACGCGACCCTCAAAGGGTTGGGGTCGGCGATCGACGCCAAGGGCGCCTTGGAGATGCTCGTCTTGCAGATGGCGACGCGAGCCTAGGCGCGGCCCAAGGGCAGCTTCAAAGAATCCGAAGCGGCGCGCCCGTGGGGAATTCCCCAGACATTCGAAGCGGAAGGGGCTTACGCGGGCTCTTCGGGTGCAGCTTCAGCGGCGTTGGCTTCGACCGGTTCCTCGGTGGGGTGCTCAGGGTCGAACACGAACAATTCGACGGAAGCGTCAACTTGCCGGTGCAGGTCGATCTCGACCTTGTGCCGTCCCAGCCGCTTGATCGGAGTCAACAACCCGATTTGCTTCTTCTCGAGTTCCACCTTGAGTTGGGACTTGATCGCGTCGGCGATGTCCTGGGAGGTGACTGCGCCAAACAGCTTGGTGGTGTCCGCGCCAGCCTTCGCCTCGATTCGGACTTCCTTCCCATGAATCTTCTCGCGTACAGACTCGGCGGAACTCAGCGTTTCGGAATCCAGCTTCTCAAGCTTGGCCCTCCGCAGTTCGAGGACCTTCAACTGACCCTTGTCGGCAACGACAGCCAGGCCCCTCGGGAACAGGAAGTTCCGGGCAAAACCGTTCGCTACGTTGACCACCTGTCCGCGCTTGCCCACTTTGGGCACCGTCTCGTTCAAAATCACCTTCATTTCGATAGGACCTTATCTTCGGATTCCCAGCCCGACCGTAAACGCGTTGCGGTCGAACACGGAGTTCATGCCCACCCAACCCAGCAGGCCGTTCCCGAAATCGATTCGGGTGCGCAGGTCAAGCATCGGGTTGTTCAAGTCGTACAAGTCACCCTGAATGCGTAACCTTGGCGCGACCGTGAAGTCTACCCCAGCGCCCGGCTTGCTCGCGTAAACCCCATATCGAAGCCTTACGTTCGATCCGAGGTCCTTTCCGAACTGGACGTTGAGCCGATTCGCTTCGAAGGCGTCGAAGATTCCCAGGTGAACTCGGCCGCCCGAAATCGGGACCTCGGCCTCGAAATCCGTTCGAAAGCGATCGAGAAAGTTGTCCCGGTGCAAGGACATCGAGGTTTCGACGCCCTGAAAGCTCGAACTTCCCGGCACTCGGTCAAAAAAGCCCTTGATCTTTTCCAGAACATCCGACGCCTGGTCGGCAAGGGCGTTCGCCTTCAAAGTCAGTTCTTCGACGTTTTTCGTAATTGCGATCCCGTTCTTCGAGATCTCCTCGGCGTTGGTGGCGACCCTCGTGCCCGACTCAGTGATCGTTTCGACATTCTTGATTGAGGCGGTGAGCGGGTTTCGCAATTCAGGATCGTTGACAAACTCATTGACGCTGGTGAGCAACTCTTCTGCCTTGGTGGCGGTTCGGCTGAGGCTGTCGAGAATCTCGCCTGCGCTCTGCTGCCATCGCTCGTCGCCGGCGAGGTTGGCCGCAAGCTCAGCGGTCTGCCGCACACTTTCCATCGCCGCAGCAAGGTCGCCCATCGCGCTCGTGATCGAAGCCTGGTTCGTCACGACCACGCCCTGAATGTTGGTCGCGAGCCTGCCGAATTGAGCGACTGTTTCCTCGGTCGTCGAAAGCAGGGAAGTCAGCCGATCTCGCAGTTCACGGTCGGCGATCAGGTCTTGGGTGGCCTTGAGAGTTTCGTTGAGCGCCGACACCGACTCTCCAAGCTCGGGGAACATCCCTTCGAGGAGCGAGAGCTTGCTCCCTGCGAGGGTCGAGCCGGGAGATACGTGGCGGCCCGAAAGGCGCGCCGGAGGGAGCACGAGCAGGGTGCCGTCGCCAAATCCGATCAGGGCGGTGGGGATCGCCGCGCGGCTGCCTTCGGGGATTCGGACCCCGCGGTCGATCGCGAGAACGAGCTTGGCCCGCACGTCGTCCGTCAGTTCGACGCGGCGCACCGTGCCGATCGGCACCCCGGCCATCAACACCTTCGTCCCCTCCGAAATGCCCTCGACGGATTCGAGTTCGGCGTAGTATTCGTCTGTCGGTTGCGCGAAGACGCTCTTTCCCAAGAACTGGAATCCCGCGACTAGCAAGACCCCAAAGACGACCACAAGCAATCCGACCTTCCAAGCGCCCTGCATGACCTGATTGAACCTCCGCTGTTCAGACGATTGGAACGCTCCGTCCGGACCGCGAATCGAAGTGGGGCGTTGGACCCACGGCGCGATTGACAAATCCGGCGCAATTTCTGCACCAGGTTTGAGGCGTTTTCCCCTGGATGGATGAGAGGTTCGTGCCGATAAGTTGGGTACCGACGCCAAGATTTGGGTTCTCGAATCCGAGCCGATGCTGGCGCCAGGCGACGCACGTCTAAACAGGGTGTTCCTACATTCGAAAGAGATGGGTCCATCGTCTGGTTCGTAGAACACGATACGGTTCGAGGCTGTCGAACACGGTACGGACGCCTCGGATAGAGGTAAACAAGAGAAAATCTATGTGGCAACGCTTTACGGAAAGAGCCAGGAAGGTCGTTTTCTACGCCCAAGAAGAGGCGCAGAAGTTCGGTGAAGGATACGTTTCGACGGAGCACCTGCTTTTGGGGCTGGTGCGAGAGTCAGAGAGCGTTGCATCGCGCGTATTGGAGAAGCTCGGCGTTAGCCTGGGCCGAGTCCGTTCAGAAGTGGAGAAGCAGCTCCCCCGTGGCGAGAGCCGAACCGCCCAGGAGATGACTCTCACGCCGAGAGCCAAACGGGTCATCGACCTCGCTTATGATGAGGCTCGGCAACTCAACAACAACTACATCGGCACCGAGCACCTGCTCCTCGGTCTCATTCGGGAAGGGGACGGACTCGCCGGACGCGTTTTGACCAAGCTCGGCGTCGAACTCGACCGCGCTCGGAAAGAAGTCCAGTCGCTTCAGGAGAACGAGACTCAAGGGCGTTCGAGCGGAAGGGCCGCGCACGCCCCGGGCACCAAGACTCCGACCCTCGACGAGTTCGGCCGCGACCTCACCGACCTTGCCCGCGATGGCAGGCTCGATCCCGTTGTGGGCCGTATCAGCGAAATCGAACGGGTTATGCAGATCCTTTGCCGACGCACCAAGAACAACCCGTGCTTGATCGGCGATCCTGGAGTCGGGAAAACCGCCATCGCAGAAGGGTTGGCGCTTCGAATCATCAGCGGCGACATCCCCGATCTGCTCCGCGACAAGCGAATCGTCGCGCTGGACCTTGCGGGCCTGGTGGCAGGGACCAAGTACCGGGGCGAGTTTGAAGAGCGCATGAAGAAGGTGATGGAAGAGGTCAGAAAGGCCGATGGCCAAGTGATTCTCTTCGTCGACGAGTTGCACACTCTGGTGGGGGCTGGCGCGGCAGAAGGCGCGATCGACGCCTCCAACATCATGAAGCCCGCATTGGCTCGCGGGGAGTTGCAGTGCATCGGCGCGACCACCCAAGACGAATTCCGCAAGTACATCGAGCGCGATGCCGCCCTAGAGCGAAGGTTCCAGGCCGTCAAGGTCCGCGAACCCTCATTGGAAGAAGCGAAAGACATTCTGAAGGGCCTCCGCGAGCGCTATGAGGCGCACCATAAGGTCGAGATCACGGACGACGCGATCGAGGCCGCGGTCAGTCTCTCCAATAGGTACATCTCGGACCGGTCGCTCCCCGACAAGGCGATCGACCTGATCGACGAAGCAGCCTCAAGGGTTCGCTTGCAGCAGAGCCTTCCCCCGCTCGACATTCGACAAGACCGCGCCAAGCTCAAGAAGCTCGTGGAAGACATCGAGCACATCAAGAAGCGCCAGCACGACGAATCGGCCGTCACCAAGATGGAAGAGGAGTACGAGGCCCTCGAACACAATCTCGCCAACCGTGAAGAGAGTTGGGACCAGCAAGAGAAGCCCGAACCGATCGTCAACGAATCGGAGATCGCGTCCATCGTTCAGAGTTGGACCGGCATCCCGGTGACAAGGCTCGTCGAGGCGGAGTCGCAGAAGCTGCTCCGCATGGAGGATGACCTGCACGAGCGGATCATTGGCCAACACGAGGCCGTCGCAGCGGTATCGCGGGCGATCCGAAGGTCACGAAGCGGACTCAAGGACCCCAAGAGGCCGATGGGCACGTTCATTTTCTTAGGGCCGACCGGTGTCGGAAAGACCGAACTCGCCAAGGCGCTCGCCGCGTACCTTTACGAAAAAGAGTCGAACATTGTCCGAATCGACATGTCCGAGTACATGGAGCGGTTCAGCGTGAGCCGGCTCGTGGGCGCGCCTCCGGGATACGTTGGGTACGACGAAGGCGGGCAGCTCACCGAACAGGTGCGCCGCAACCCGTACTGCGTCGTTTTGCTCGATGAGATCGAGAAAGCGCACCCCGACGTGTTCAACATCCTCTTGCAGATCATGGAGGACGGACAACTTACGGATTCGCAGGGCCGCACCGTCGATTTCCGCAACACGCTGCTGATCATGACTTCGAACGTCGGCGTGAAGCCGATCGAACTCGATCAAGGACTCGGATTCCGGGCCGTGAAGCAAGACATCGATGATCCTCGAACCTATGAGGCGATGAAGAACAAGATGATGGATGAGATGAAGAAGCTCTTCCGTCCTGAGTTCCTCAACCGCATCGACGAGGTCATCGTGTTCCATCACCTCAAGAAGGACGAGATCCTTCGGATCGCCGACCTCTATCTGCGACGAGTCAACGAACAGGCCGCCGCGCTCAACCTCACGATCGAGCTCAGCGACGAGGTCAAGGACATGCTCGTGGACAAGGGCTACGATCCGAACTTGGGCGCAAGGCCGTTGCGGCGAGCCGTGCAACGCTTCATCGAAGACCCGCTGAGCGAGGAACTGCTGTATGGACGGTTCAGCGCCGGTGACGTCGTCGTCGCGACGTTGGACGCCGAAGGAGCGGTCGTGTTCAAGAAGAAGGGTGGCGACGGCGGGAGCAAGCGCAAAGAAAAGGCCCTCGCCAAAGGGTAAGCCCATACTGGCAGAATTGCCCCGACGCCCGTGGGCAGTCGAGGCAATTCGTTCGCGAGACCGCGTAGGCGATGCCTACTTGACTTCGACTTTGCCACCGACTTCAGCGATCGCTGCCGCGATCTTGTCGGCTTCTTCCTTCGGAACGCCCTGCTTGATGGGTTGCGGCGCTCCGTCGACGAGGTCCTTGGCTTCCTTGAGGCCGAGTCCGGTCAGTTCTCGCACGACCTTGATGACCTGAAGCTTCTGGTCGCCCACTGAAGCGAGGACGGCGTCGAATTCCGTCTTCTCTTCGGCTGCGGGGGCAGCGTCGCCGCCACCGGCGCCCGGCATCATCATCGGCATCCCCATCATCGGGGCTGCCGCGCTGACGCCAAACTTCTCTTCGAGGGCCGTCTTCAGCTCAGAGAGCTCGAGGGCGGTCATGTTGCTGATCTGTTCAACGATGGTTTCTACTGTGCTTGCCATAGCTTGTTCCTTCAGTTCGATTCGTTCGGAGATGCCTCTGCCTCGGGAGTATTCTCCTCGGCTTCGGCTACGGGCACGGGCTCACTCGCGGGCTCGGGCTCCGCGGGCGAGTCTTGCGCCGGGGTTTCGGATTCTGCGGCAGGGGCATCGGGCTCGGGGCCGGATGCCTCTGCTTGGGGTTCGGCGGCAGGGGAAGGCTGGCCTTCCATGAGCTTGTCGGCCGCCGCATAAACCGTTCGGATCGGTTGGGCGTAAATTGCCTCCACGACGCCGACGAGTTGACTGAGAGGCGCGGCCACCAGACCGACGACCTGTGCGATCAACTCCTCGCGCGAGGGAAGCTTGGAAAGGAACTCGACGGCTTTTGCGTCGAACGACTTTCCGGAGATATACCCGCCCTTCACCTCAAACGCCTTATGCGTCTTGGCGAAATCCACAAGAACCTTCGCGCAGGCGCTTTCGTTTTCGAAGACGAAGGCGACCGCCGTCGGCCCGCTGTGGTACTCCAAAGGCAGCTCGTTCATCACTTCGCCCACGCCGAGGCGCAAGAGGGTGTTCTTCACAACGTGAATCTCACCGCCCGCGTCCTTGAGCTTGGATCGAAGTTCCTGCAACTCCCGAACCTTCAGGCCGCGATAATCCGTGAAGAGAAGTCCAGCGGACTTCGAATAAAGCTCGCCAACCTCCTCGATGGTTCTCTGTTTTTCGGCCGTGGGCATAAGTTGCCTTGCTCCTTACAAATGATTTGGCGCTCCAGACTGGGCAGCCCGGAGCGCCGCAATTCCCGCCTTCGAAGCGGTCATCTATGGCAAACTGTTTTCCGTTCTACCCCTCGGCCGGAACCGATTAAGGCGATTGCTCGCCGCCGGCTTTCATAGGAGTGCGGAAGGGATTATGGCACAAAGCGATGTCACGTTGCGAGCGAGGTTGGCGGCCGCAGGGGCTCTGATTCTGGCGGCGGCCGCTGGGGCCCAGATTTCGGGGGAGCGGCAGTTCCCCCAGACTCGATCGCTCTCGCTGCTTCCAGGAGGGGGCGTGCCGGTGAGTTCGGAGGGGGTCCCCGGATGGGAAGGGGCGCTGACCCTGTCCACCCCCATCGCCTACAGCTTGCGCGCCAAGGAGGGCGTCTACGTCATGGGCAACACCAACTACGCGAGGTGGCCCAAACTTTTCGACGCCAGGAAGGGGGAGGGCGACTCGAACGGGAGCCTTGGGCTGCTGTTTGGCTCGCGGATGTTCCGAGGAAACGCCACGTTCTCCTGGATGTTCGTCGACTCCAGACTCAAGAACGTGTACCACATCCACTATTCACCGGATCTAAAGGGAAGGTGGAGGCTCGGCGCTGGGCTTCAAGACGTTTTTGGAGACAGCAACACGCAGATTCCCCTCGACCTGACGAACTCGGCGTCCGCTTACGTCGTGGCGACCTACGAATTCGGCGGCGACGCATTTGCGAGCGTCGGATACGGCGGCCAGCGGTTTTATGGGTACTTCGCGAGCGCAAGCGTCCCGATTGCCGAAGGATGGAAGGCGTATGCCGAGTACGACACGTTTGGGATCAACTGGGGTGTCGCGGCCCGTCTCAAAGGGCTGGTCGCCGGAGAACGTCCGGCGGTCGTGACGTTCGGCTACCTGAAAAACCGCTGGGCCACTTGGACGATCGGCGCGCCTTTCTGAAGCGAACGGCAGGTTGACGCTTCAGTCCAGAGCCCATCGTGCCGAAAATCATGTAGTCGGATCACGTTCGGAAGGTCGTCGCATGATAGGAAGTAGTCTAAGCGGAATCTCGTTCAGCGGACTCAGCAGCGGAATCGACTCGGAGTCGATCATCAGTCGGCTGCTTCAGATTGAAGCGATTCCGATCAACCGCTTGGAGAGCCAGAAAGCTCAGTTGCAATCGCGCCAAACGATCCTGCAGCAACTTAAGGGGCAGGTTTCGAACTTGGCCGGGGCGGGTTCGAAGCTCAACTCGGCTAGCACATACCAGGCGATCAAAGCCGCTTCCTCCGATACCGCCGTTGCGACGATGTCCGCGGGCACAAGCTCGCAAGCGGGGACGTACGAGCTCACCGTAAGCAAGCTGGCAAAGGCGCACAAGGTCTCTTCGTCGGCTCAGGCCAATACGACGGATGCGCTGGGATACTCGGGGACCTTTGTGGTGAACGGCGAAGCCGTGGAGGTCACGGCGTCCGACACGCTCAAGACCCTCGCGCAGAAAATCAACGATAAGCAAGCGGGCGTCGTCGCAAGCGTGCTCGATGGGGGAACGAACAACGCGTATCTGACGATCACTTCGTCGAAATCGGGGGCGGGCAACAAGGCGCAAGTGGCCGATCTCAGCGGCACGGTAGCGGCAGACCTGGGGCTGATCAGCGGGGGATCGAGCATTCGTTCGGCAATCACCAACGGCGCGACGAGCGTGGCCTTTACGTCCAGTTCGACCGCCGTCGGGGAGTTGATGGGCGTTTCAGGTTTAGGGAATCTGACGTTTTCGGTGAACAGCGTCGATGTCACCGTCGACTTCGATGACGATTCGCTCCAAGACATCGCCAACGCGATCAATGCCGCAGGCACGGGCGCGACGGCGAGCGTAAGATCAGAAACGGTGGACGGCACAACCGTTTATCACCTTGATATTTCCGGAGCCTCAACACCCACTTTCACCGACCCAGACTCGGCGCTCCATGCGTTGGGAATCCTCCAGCAAGGATTCGGCTCGGTACTCGTCACCGCCCAGGACGCCGAATACACCCTCGACGGGGTTTCGCTCACCTCGGCGACGAACACGATTACCGACGTGATTCCCGACGTCACTTTGACGCTGCTCCAGGCCGATGAGACGACTCCAAAGACCTCGACGCTCACGCTGACCCGTGACGACGAGACGATCGTCAGCAACGTGAAGGAAGTCATGAACGCGTTCAATAGCCTGATCGACTTCATCCGGGCCAACAGCGCGTTCGATAAGGAGACGTTTCAATCGGGGCCTCTCTTTGGCGATTCAACTGCAAGGCAGGTCGAAGACACCGTATCGAACCTGGTTTTCCGGACCGTAGACGGGTTGACAGGAACGTACACGAACCTTGCCGACATCGGCTTCAGCTTCGATGACCAGGGCAAGCTCACGCTCGACGAAAGCCAGCTAAGCACCGCGATAGCGTCGAATCTCAGCGAGGTGAGTGCGGTGTTTCGCGCGATGGGGAGCTCGACCGCGAACACCCTGACTTACATTTCGAGCACCGACAAGACCGTCGCCTCAGGCAGCGGGTACTACAGCGTCAACATCACCCAGCTTGCGACCAAGGGTGACCTCGTCGCGGGCGTCGCCCAGAGTTCGAACACCGCAAGTTCCGAAATCCTCACTTTTTCCGGCTCGCTCTTTGGCAGCACGCCCTATGATCTGCTCGTGCCGAGCGGGTACAGCCAGTCCGCCGTCGTCGATCTTATCAACAACGATTCCAAGCTCAAAGACATCGTCGTCGCGACGGTCGAAGGAGGGTTCCTCAAGATCGCGAGCAAGAACTACGGCACGAGCAACGACTTCACCGTCGTCAGCAACGTCGCCGCTGCGTCCGACAGCACGGGGATCGGGCTCGAAGGCGAAAGCGCCAAGACCGATGCGCTCGATGTCGCCGGAACGATCAACGGAGAAGAGGCAACGGGAAACGGCCAGTACCTGACGGGGCACTCTGGCAACGCGACGACTGATGGCCTTCAGATTCAGTACGCGGGCACGACGCTGGGCGACGTGGGAAGCATTCAACTGACTCACGGGATCGGCGCGCTCCTGCAGGCGCAAATCAACTCCATGACCGACTCGATCAACGGGCTCTTTGCGGCGAACGACCAATCGATTCAGACGCAAGTCGAGACCATCGACGACTCGATCGAACGCCTGACGGAAGCGCTCCTTGTGAAGAAACAGTCGCTCCAACAGCGGTTCGCCGCGATGGAGCAAGCGATCTCGCAACTGCAAACGCAGCAGACCCGCCTCAGCTCGATGTTCGGGTAAGGCTAAACACGCCAGACGATCCGCTCTTTCCGAAACATCGTCGTGCAGGCGATGAGCGACGCGGCCGCCAGGGCGACATTGACCCCCATCGTCAACAGATACGGAACGAGTGAGAAGTTGCCGAGCATCCCTTCTCGCAAGACGGTAGCGCTGTTGAGGATCGGAACCAATGAGACCCAAAGAGCTTTGGCAAAGCTCGTATAGCCGATGAACTGGCTGAAGAGCGCGGGCATCAGCACAACGAAGCTGAGCAGGCTGAGATAGCTTTGAGCCTCGCGCATGTTTCTCGCAAAGACGCTCACCGCGAGCAGCACCCCGGCGAAGGCTGCTGCAAGCGGCACCTGCACGGTCACGATCGCAACGACCGAGAGCGGCGAGAGAGGGATCCCTTGGGGGAACATCGACTGCACGAGCGGAATCGGGGTAATCGCAGCCAAGACGACGGCCAACACCGACACGATGCTGCTCACGAAGCAAAGGATCCATAGCGCGACGAACTTCCCGCCCACGAGGTGGTTGCGCGCAACGGGGCTGATGAGCAGTGTTTCGAGGGTGGACCGCTCCTTTTCGCCCGCCACGAGGTCGCTGGCTACGCTGAACCCTCCGTAGAAGGCCCAGATCACGATCAGGTACGGGAGGAGCCCGGCCAAAAAGGAACCGAACTCTTCCTTTTCGACCTTGATCGGCTTTCGTTCCAACCGGATCGGATCGGCAAGTTCCTTGGGCAAGCCTTGTGTTTCCAAAATTCTCCCCGCAGCTTCGCGGGAGGCTGCCGAGACCGTCTTTTCAAGCATTGCCAGGACGATTTCAGAGGCCTGCTGGTCGGGGTCGAAGAGCGCTTCGACCGTGACGGTTTGGCCCGCCGCAAGCTCGGCGTCGAAGTCTTCGGGGGGAAGGAGCACGACCTTCGCTTTCCCCGCAGAAAGCAGTTTGCGACCCTCTTCCACGGAGTCAACCTCTCGGATGTCGAGCGTCCCGCTTTTTCGCAGTGCCTCCACAAATAGGTTGTCGCTCCGCCCTGAGACGACGTGGAGCGTCTGCGACTTCGGCTTCGTGACGGTTTCCTTCAGGAACCCGAACAAGAACAGGAACAGGAAGATCAAGATAACGGGGCCGAGGATTGCCGAGTACACGACGCGCTTATCCCGCGCCATCTCTCGGACCTCCTTCCAGCAAACGGTCCAGAGGGGACTCACGACGCCACCTCGACGGCCTCAGGCGACTCGGCGAGATGGAGAAACGCCCTTTCCAACGACGATGCGTTCGTTTGGTCGAGGATTTCAGCGAGCGAACCCTCGCCCCGAATACTCCCGTTGTGGATGATCGCGATCGGGTCGCACAACCGCTCGACTTCGCTCATGATGTGCGAGCAGAAGACGACGGTCTTACCTTCGTCGCGCGATCGTTCGATGAATCCGAGAACCGTCTGGCTGGTGAGAACGTCGAGGCCGCTGGTCGGCTCATCGAAGAAAAGCACAGGGGGTTCGTGGAGCATGGTCCGGGCAATGGAGACCCGTTGCTTCTGGCCAGTGCTGAGCCTGTCGCAGAGGCGATCGGCAAACTCGCCGATGCCAAGTTGCTCGACGAGCGAATCGATCCGGTTTCGTAAGGTCGAACCGCCTAGACCGTACAGTTGTCCGAAGTACTTCAGGAGTTCGAGGGGGGAGAGCCTGCCGTAGAGCGCGGTTGAGGCGCTCATGAAGCCGATGCTCGCCCGAACCTTCTCTGGGTCGGTGGCGACGTCGTATCCGGCGACGGCCGCGGTGCCTGAGGTCGGCTCCAACACCGTCGAGAGCATCCGAAGCAGGGTCGTCTTGCCCGCTCCGTTGACTCCGAGCAAGCCGAGAATCTGTCCGGGTCGAACGCGGAGCGACACGTCCCTTACGGCTTCGACGCGGTTGCCCTTGCCATCGAAAAACACCTTCCCCAAGCCCTGAGTTTCGACCACCGCCCCAGTTTGGCACCCAGGAACGTCGGGGGCCTTGCGCGCAGGACGTTCGACCGGTCCGAATTCGGGTTCGAGATTGTAGGATCGGCCGAACCCCGTTGAATTGCCGATAAACGGCCATGAGCGAAATACCGAGTGACTTACCGATAAGGCCCATCGAGAATCTGCCGATATAGGATTGTGAGACGGCACAATCGTCGCAGGGGAACGACGCTCGCAGAGTTGCTGGTCGCAGCGGTGTTTTTGGGCGCTGCCGCATCGGGGCTCATCGGGTCAACCGTTTACACCGCCAAACGCGCGGAAATCTCCCGGAAAAGGGCTGTCGTGCTCGCGGTGATGAAGAACGAGTTCGAAGCGGCCCGCGCCGCCGCCAAGTCGAGCAGCCTGTCGCCTTCGACTAGAACTGTGACCTACTCCAACGGCGGCAAACTCGCGAACGCATCGGGAACTGCCCTACCGACCGACGGCCTACCGATGTCCACGATTTCGATCGCGGACAAGGTCACGGTTACGCGCAAGGTGACCGCGATTTCGGGCATGCCCAAGCTATTCCAGGTCGAGGTCACGGGAGCTTGGGAAGGCGACTCCTCGTACGCCTCCACAGGTTCAAAGACCTTGACGCTCACCGCGCAAGTGAGGGTCGGCGAATGAAGCGCAGGCGCGGGCTTACCATGGTCGAAGTGGCGCTGGCCTCGGTGCTAACGGGCATCGTGGTTTCGGCAGCAGTGGGCGTTTATGGTTTCGTTGTGGTGAGGATGGGCCACGCTTTTGCCCGCGCGGAGGCCGTTCGGCAAGCAACCGCCGTCGCGCAAGACATCGAAGCGACCGTCCAATCGGCGATCAATTGCGAACTTGTCCCCTCGGGCAAATACGTATATCTCAAGTGTACGATGCCTGCGACGGTGTACGATCGCCAAGGCGACGGTACCGCCGACGCGTACGATCTGGATTCGGTCACGACGTATCGCAAGGCATCCTACTCGGCCGGAAAGCGAGTCTGGTACGTCTTGGGCAGGCTCGGTGGAGTTCTTTCGAAGGACACCTTGGCGGGAATCGACCCGAACAAAGCGATTCGGTCTGACGACACGATTCCGACTTCGGGCGACATCGATATGAGCTGGAGCCGATACTACGGCTCTGCCAACAATAAGTTCCACCTGTTGTCGCAGCTTGAGTTCAAGGTCGATTCGACGACTAAGACGGTGACGTACACCATTACCGCATCCTCCGCGGCGGGCCGCAATCGAACCGTCAGCGGGTCGGCCGACCGTGAAACGTACTCTTACACGATTACCCGCGTGGTTTGCTGGAGGAACGGATGAAAAAACAACGAGGAAGCGCGCTACTCTTTACCTTATTGACCAGTATCGCAGCCACGACCGTGATCCTGGCGACGGTAGGTTCGATCACTCAAGAGGTCCAGCGTCAACGACTTGCGGAAAGGAGCCACCTCGTCAACTCGTCCTTCGATGCGGTTGCCAACAAGGTCGTTTCCGAGTTCGCCGCTGGAAATCGCGAATTGAGCGCGAGCATGATCACCGTCGCCATCAACGGCGGAACTTGGAACTTGACGCTGACGGATAACTCCGCATCGAAATCCAATACGATCCTCGTGAGCGGAATGGGAATTGTGAACGGAAAGGTCGAATACGGACGAAAAGTGTTTGCGAGACCGTACCTGGAAAGCCCCTTTATCTACGGACTGACCACGATGAAGGACTTGGCGGTAACTGAGAACATCACTGTGGGCTCGGCACTGAGTCAGTGCAACGTTTGGACCGAAGGGAAGATTACGGGAACCCGATGGCTTACCGTTCAAGGGTCGATCAAGGCTACTTCTACGGTCACAAATCCGTGGGTGACGGCAACGGCAGGGATTCAAACTACTAGACAGGCACGGGGAATCCCTCCTCTTGACATCAGTTTGTACGAAGGCGTCGCTGACCGGACGATTTCTGGGGGTAGTTATGTTGGCTTTACGTTTGCGAAGGACTATGAAGTCGTTTACGTCAACGGGGATTTTAACATGTCAGGGGCGATTTCTGGCAAGGGGACCATCGCGGCTAAGGGCCACATTCAGTTCGATGCTGACACATCGTATGCGGATAAGAACAGTCGGGTTGTGTTCCTTGCGGGAGGAGAGATTCGCGCCAAGGGGTGGACCTCGAACATCGTGGGCGTTCTTTGCTCATCCGGGAAGCTGGTGATTGACGGCGGCCTGTCCGTCAAGCTCGAGCCGGGGGTGGCTGTAACCTACGACAAGCTCGACGTTACAGATCCATTTACCATCGGGTTTGACAGATTCATTGCCGACAATCCCGAAGAGGGACCCAAGTACAAACTTCCCGGTTTTTGGCCATGAGAGGCATGAAGGATTTGAATTGGATTCGTGGGGCCGCGTTGGTCCGGTGGTGCCTCATTGGCGTCGCCGGGTTGATCACGATCGAGGAACTTCGGTCGTCGGTTTGGCTGCTCGCCATGGGCGCAGCGGTAACCTCGAACATCCTCTTTGTCGCATCGGAATCGATCGAGTCCCGGTTCAAGTTCATCGCGTCAGCTCGAAACTCGATTCCGTATGTGGATGCGCTGGTCATCATGGCGACCTTGCTCGTGCCGAGCATCGCCTCCCACAACTTGTGGCTTCTAAGCATCCCGCTCATCATCGCCGATTCGTTGGTCCACCATGACTTGCGGAGGATCTTTTCGCTTTCGGGCTGGACGGCCGCTGTTTGCCTTGCGTTCAACATGCTGGCCAACCACACCTGGGTCTCCTTGGCGATGTCCTTTGGGGCCGTCGTCGTGGCTGGGGCGTTTGCCGCCGGTCTCTCGAAGGCGCAACGGCGCGAAGTGAACCTCTCTCGCAGGGACCAGCGCCTTCATGCGGTCCAGCGGGTAGGGCTTGCCTTTGCGGACAGTCAAGATCTGCGCGCTACGATGGAACTCACCATCAAGGCGGCAGTCGTCGAGACGAGAGCGAGCTGCGGCTACATCATGCTTAGCGCCGATGAGTCCAAGGGGCCCCTCGTCACTGAGGTCGCGTACTCTCCTCACGGCGAGTTCGATTTCCCGCAAGAACTCGATTTTGGGTTTGGCCTTTCCGGGTACGTCGCCAAGATGGGCCAGCCCGTCTCCGTCACTGACAAGAACGAAGACCAGAGCGGGTTCGACGGCGTTACCGAAGGGGTGACGGCAGCGATTTCGGTTCCTTTGCTCACGCGCGGGTCGTCGACGCCGGGCCGCTCGGCGGAAGAGCAAGTGCTGGGCGTCATGACGTTGTTGAGCACCCACAAAGCCGACTCGTTCACAGCCGACGACATGGAGCTCCTCCGGACCTTCGCCGCGCTCGTCGCTGTGGCGGTTTCGAACGCGAGGTCGGACGAAAGGCAACATTCAACCTTCGTTCGGACGATGCAGAGTCTCGCGACCGCCCTGGAAGCTCGGGACGAGTACACGAGGGGCCACTCCCAAAGGGTCTGCGAGGTCTCTCTGCTCATCGCCGAGCGGCTCGGATTCGGACCCGAGGCATTGGAAGAACTAAGGGTTGGGACCGTACTCCACGACATCGGGAAGATCGGCGTGCCCGATGCGATTCTAAATAAGCGGGGCAGGCTCACCGACGACGAGTTCGAGATCATGAAGACGCACCCGGTAATCGGGTATGAGATTTGCAGGCCGCTCGCCCTCTCAGAAGGCGTGCTGATGATCATCCGCAACCACCACGAAAAGCTCGATGGAAGCGGCTATCCTGACGGTCTCAAAGGCGGTGAACTGCCGCTTTCGCTCAGGATCGTTTGTGTAGCGGACGCCTTCGACGCGATGAGCTCCCGTAGGCCCTACCGTGGCGTCATGGACCGCCATACAGTAATGTCCGAATTCAGTCGAGGGGCGGGAATCCAGTTCGATCCGGTTGTCGTCGAGTCCCTACGCGATCTGCTCAATTCGGCCCGGATGCAAGAGCTATACGCGCATTACTGGACCGAAGAGGAGGCGGAGGCAGCGTGAGAGGAGCTTCGGCCCGGTGATTCATTCCCTTGAGGAATTTGGGCTTGGCATCGATTTTGGCAGCCGAGTCGTCAAGACCCTGAGCCTGCGGCGGTCGGCCGGCCGGGTGGACATCCAAGCGGCTGGCCTGCTTGAATTCGACCCAGGAATCGTCGATGAAGGGGTCGTAACGTCTCCGAAACCTCTCGCTGCAAGGCTCACGAAGCATCTGGAAGAGGCCGGTATCCCCTTGCATTCGGCCGTTTTCTCGATTCCCAGCCAGTTGGCGACTCTTCGGTGGGTCTCGCTGCCCCCCCTGCTGGGGCAAGATCTCAGAGAAGCCGCGAGGTACAAGGTCAAGCGGCACATCCCGTTTTCGGTCGAAGGCGCCTACATCGAGGCGTCGAAACCCGACGTACCTGATGGGGCCGAGACAGGCCCGTCTCTCGTTTTTGCGGTCCCCAAGGCCATCGTGGACTCACGGGCCGAAGTCTTGGAGTACGCGGGGATCGAACCCGTGTCGGCAGAACTCGAAGCGTCGGCGATTCTGCGGGTCATCGAGCGCAATCTGAATCAGCGCTCCGCACTATGGCGCGACGCGTCGCTTACGATCATCGACATGGGCAGCAACAACGCGCACATGTACGTCGTGCAAAACCAGCGGTTGCAATTCATGCGGAGCATCCGGTTTGGCTCCGAGCGGATCGCGCGCGCGGTTTCCCTCGAACTCGGAATCCCCCAAGAACGCGCGGAGGAACTCCTCGGAGCCGAACTCACTGAACTCGACGAGAACGGGGTCCTCCATGTCGAGGTGGACGGCCTTCCCGCGAGAGTCAGCGTGCATTCGGAAGTCGACAAGCTCCATACCGAGTTCGTTAGGTTGCTCAGGTACTTCCGGTCCTTGCACCCCGAACGAAGCTATGCGGGCATCCTCGACCACGTGATTCTGTGCGGGGGGCTGGGGGGATTGCGGGGATTTGCCGAATATGTACAAAGGACCGTCGGCCTCCGCGTCGAACGGGCTCGACCGTTCGCAGGGATGGTCGGCAAGTTCAGCAAGGAGGCGTTTACGAACATCGTTAACCGGCAAGAAGCCTATACGGTCTCGGTGGGCCTGGCGATGTCGCACTTAGAATCACGGGGGCTCCGGCAAGGCAAGGACGATGCTACAAGAGAGTTTGTTTGGGCGCGGGCAAGCTGATCGCTCGATCAACGTCGAGGCGAACCTCCTGTCCGAGCGCATCGAGTTGCGCAGGGCGGTCGCGCTGCGTTCGGCGCGTTGGCTGCTCCTTCTCGTGGTCGTAATCGGGTCGAGCTTCGTCGTCGTTCCGTCGATTCTGGAGTCCAGAGCGGAGGTCGCCACAGAAATCCGAAGGAACCGCGCAAACGTCGCGATCCTAGAAAAGCAGGTCGAGTCGATCGAGAAGCAAAGCGAGGTCACCACTCCGATGCTCGCTGGGCACGAAATGCAAGAGCGCATGTCGAGCCAAAGCGAACTAGTGCTCGGCAACCTCTTGCTGGTGCTCAATTCGGTCCCTAAGTCGATGGCGGTCTCCTCTCTGCGAGGTGAACTCGTCGGCGGCCAGTTGGCGATGACGCTCCGGGGCGATTGCGAAAGTTATGCTAGCCTGCGCGATTTCGTCGCCGCGGCCTCCCACGGGCCCTCGGTTAAGAGCGCCGTGCTTTCGTCGACGCGCAGCAGCGCTCTCCTGGGCGACAACGGCCTTGCCTTCGACTTTCTCAAAAAGGTGCAAGTGGCCCGATGAAGTACCGCATCTGGCTCGGAAGGCCCTCGTCTCTCAAGTTCGTCAAGCGAGCGACGGCGACCCTTGCCATCGCCGCGTTCTTGACCGTCTCGGTTCTCGCGCTCGACTACTTCCGACTGCGGGGGGAGGCTGAGGACCTCCGAACCAAGGCCTCCGGATTGCAGGACCGAATCGACAGCTCGCTGGAACTCCTCGACAAGGCCAAGGGAATCGAGGAAACGCCGTCTCCCAAGGGGCTCGAAAGTGTGGCGGCCACGCGAAACTACCTTCAGAATGTCGCCGTCGAGTGGAACTGCGTTCTGCAAGAGTTTCACGCAGGGGCAGAAATCGCCCCCTACTTAAGCCGATTCCGATTCGACGCGGAGCAGAACGGGTGGGGCCAGATCGAAGCCCAGGCGGTGATCCAAGGTACGGCCGCCAACGTCTTGGGCGCGCTGGGCGCCCTCAAGAAATGTGATGTGCCCCTCGAGTTCAACGTTGTCGAAGTCACCAGGCAGTCGGTAAGCCGAACCGGAGTGGCCGTATTATCCGCTGCGATCCAGTTTCGTATCGTGACGCCGGGAGTGACAGGATAATGCAACTCGGCGACCGGCGCAAGGCGACATGGTTGGCCATCGGGGCGGTGGCAGCTATCGCATTCCTCATGATCCAATTGCTCGGCAATGGTCCCGCGAAGGTGGCCGCCGCCGAGGCCGACGAGACCCAAACAGCGATCGCCGACGAACTGCTGCAACTTCCCAAGGCGTTGCAGGTCGATCCGTTTTCTCACCCTCGGCTGATGCTGATCGCTGAGGGAATGGGGGACTTGCCGACCGACCCTGCCGCCGATGCGACCGGGATCCCTCCCGGCTTGATGGGGAACGGCCGTCCGCCGCTACCTTTCGGGATCGAAGACATCCTTCCAAACATACGACCCACCGGGAGTTCGGCCCCTCCGAACCCTGATGAAAATACCGGGACTGGCCGAGAATCAGAGCAGAACCGCTATGCAACGCTGGTTCTCAAGGCCGTCATGGAAGTCAAGGGAAGGGTCGCCTATATCTCGGTCAACTCAACGGAGGACACGGCGTTCCGCGCGAACGACGTGATCCTTGAAGGCATCCGAGTCACTGCAATCGACGACGAAGGCGTGACCCTCGCCACACCCAAAGGCTCTGTGCGGCTCAATGTGGGTGGCGAGGTTCAAATATGAACGGCCTTCTATTAGCTTCTTTAGCCTATTTTCACGTAAGCTTCGCGACGAGTTCTGCCATCATCCCAGCGCAACTGACGCCGGCGCCGACGACTGCGAACGTCACGGTCCAGAAACCCGCAAAGCAGGTCGAGCCTCCGCAGGCGTCAGCCGAAGTGGAAGCGGACGATCCCGAGACTCCGCCCGAGGAGCGAATCTGCTCGCTCAACGCCGTCGATTGGGACCTTGCCAAAATGACGAGCATCCTGAGCGAGCAAACGGGGGCTAACCTCGTACTGCTTTCGAACGCAAGCTCGAAGCTCACGGTGCGTCTTGCCAACGTCAAGCTCGGCGAAATGCTGATGCATCTCTGCGCTCTGAGCGGCCTCAAGGCCCTCAAGGTCGGACAGACGTTCGTCCTAGCCACGCCGGAGAAGCTGAAATCGGGGTACCCGACCGAGTATGCAAAGGCATTTGGGGAAGAGGTCGCGACGCCCGAGCCTCCCGCTCTCGAAGTCGAGGTCGTTCAACTCCGATATCTACGCGGGACGGAAGCGATCTCGTTCATCGAGAAGTTTTTCGCCAAGAGCGACCTGGTGGTCGAAGCCGCTCCCTCGATGATTACTCCAGGACTCAGCCGGGCAGAAACCTCGGCAACCACGGGAGTCCAAGCCGGCACTCTCACTGAATCGGGCTCCGAAACCGGAAACGGCAGCAAGCTTCTGATCCTTCGAGGGCCAAGGCAACGACTCGAAGAAGCGCGAAGGCTGCTCGAAGCGATCGACCTCGCACGGCCTCAGGTCGTGATCGAAGTCACGATCCATGACATCAACGAGGACGCGCTGAAGGAGATGGGGATGAGCTGGAGTCTCGGCAATCTCGCGATCTCAGAATCGTCACCCAACAAGCTGAATTTCGGTACTTTCACGAGGGTCCCGCAGGCGTTTTCGGCCGCGATCAAGGCTCTCGAGCAGCAAAACCGCGCCAAGCTCCTCGCGTCGCCGAACATCTCGGTCCTCGAAGGCGAAAAGGCGTTCATCCTGATCGGCGATCGACTTGTGTTTCCCGTGCTCGTCGGCTACACGCAAGCCAATACCCCGATCTTCTCGCGGGAAGAGGAGCGCGTCGGCATCTACCTTCAGGTTTCGGCCCAAGTGAGTTCTGACGGGCAGGTTACGCTCGTGCTGTACCCACAGGTCTCCACGGTGACCGGATTCCTCGAGGTCAACGGCGCAAGCTACCCGCAGATTTCAACGAGAGAGGCTCAGACGACACTCCGAGTGCCTTCGGGCCAGACGATCGTGATGGGCGGGTTGCTCAAAGACGAGGAGATCGTTCAGCTCGAACGGGTCCCTATCATCAGCCAGATTCCGCTCATCGGCGAGTTGTTTACTCGGCGCAAGAGGACCAAGGTGTCGTCCCAGGTGATCATCTCGATCACTCCGACGATTCTCAAATCGGAAGATTAATGAACCTCGATCGTCCCCTTGCCGAAATCCTTGTCGAAGAAGGGCTGATCACTCGCGATCAACTCGGCGATATTCTCGGAAGTCGTACCGATACAACCGAGTCCGTAGGCGAGTTGCTGGTTCGCAAGAACCTCATCACACAGAAGCAGATGCTCAAGTGCGTCGGCTTGCAAATGGGTGTTCCGTTCGTTGACTTGGCCAAGATGGAGATCGACGCGAACGTCGCCCAGATTTCTCCGCATTCTCTGGCTCTGAGGCTGCTGGCGATTCCGATCGAGGCGACCGAAACAGCCGCCTCAGTTGCGATGGTGAACCCGCTCGATCTGGCTGCGATCGACGAGCTAAGCACGGTCCTCCAACTCGACATCGACCCCCTGCTCGCTACCGAAGAGGACGTCCGCGACGCGATCTTTCGTTGCTACGGGGCTTACGACGACCTGGGCGAGATCATCGGTGAGGCGATCAAAGGCGTAGATACCGAGGACGTTCGGCTCGCACAGGCCGACGACGAAGACGAGAAGGTCAACGTCGTCGAACTCAAGGAGGTCGTCGAAGGGGCGCCGGTCATCAAGCTCGCCAACGCGCTGATGACGCGGGCTCTTTCCATGCGGGCAAGCGACATTCACATCGAGCCGATGTCCCGGCGCGTTCGGGTTCGCTTTCGGATCGATGGCATGTTGCAGGAGGTCATGATCGTCCCCCGCGACCTTCAGCAGGCTCTCGTTTCGCGCATCAAGATCATGGCGAACCTCGATATCGCCGAGCGCCGAGTTCCTCAGGACGGGCGCTGCACGCTGATCTCGGCTCAAGGGGAGTTTGACTTCCGCGTTTCGACCTATCCGAGCACCCACGGCGAGAACGTGGTAATCCGCATTCTCGACAAGAACAGCTCCGTACTCGATCTCGGCAAGATTGGATTGGACCCAACGCCGCGCGAGGTCTTTCGGACCGCGATCGAAGAGCCGCAGGGTTTCGTGTTGGTTTCGGGTCCGACGGGCTCAGGGAAGACGACGACGCTGTACGCCGCCATCAACCATCTGAACGCGGTCCACCGGAACATCATCACGATCGAGGACCCGGTGGAGTATCAGATCGACGGCGTGGTTCAGGGGAACGTTAACCCCAAGGCGGGAACAACGTTTGCGAACGGTCTGAGGTCGATCCTACGTCAAGACCCGGACGTAATCTTGGTGGGGGAGGTCCGAGACGCGGAAACTGCGTCGATTGCGGTCGAGGCTTCGCTGACCGGCCACCAAGTCTTAACGAGCGTTCACGCCAACGACAGCGCGGCGGCCATTACAAGGCTGATCGATATGGGAGTCGAGCCGTTCCTCCTCGCTTCGAGCGTGAGTTGCTCGGTGGCGCAGCGCCTGCTCAGGATGGTCTGCCCCAAGTGCTCCGAGCCCTACGACCCGCCCGAGGCGATGCTAGCCCGACTGGGGTTGGAACGGGACGTCGAGTACGTTCGGGGCACGGGCTGCGAGTACTGTGCCAGGTCGGGTTATCGCGGCCGAACGGGGGTCTACGAGGTTCTCGACATCTCGCCGTCGGTTCGCAAGATGATCCTCGCGGGTGCGAGCGCCGCCGATATCCGTGAGCGGGGGAGCGAGGAGGGCATGACCCTCTTGCGCGAAGACGCCTTGCGAAAGGTGAAAGAAGGTTCGACGACGGTCGAAGAGGTCATTCGGTCGACCGCTGGGGAGTAAACGCATGAACGCGTTCAAGTATCAGGGCGTCAACAGCCAAGGCAAGCGGGTCACCGGCGAGGTGATCGCCCACCACATCGACGAAGCCGAGCGCCGCGTCGCCGGCATGGACATTACGATCATCTCGATCATCCCGGCATCGTTCCGAAAGAAGGAGTCTGAAGCCTCGACCGAGCGCGACGCACGCGCAAGGAAGAGCGGAAAGGTCAGAGACGCCGACGTTTGTCTGGTGCTTCGGGACCTCTCCGTGATGGCGGAGACGGGAGTTCCGTTTGTGGAAGCGCTCGATGCCGTCATCGGCTCCGCGAAAAACACGACAACACGGGGCGCGCTCCACCGCGTCAAGTCCGAGATCGTCGGCGGGAAGAGCCTGTCTGCTGCGATGAAGTCTGCGCCTGAGATGTTCCCCTCGGTCGTTTGCGAAATGGTCGCCGTGGCTGAAGAAGGCGGCCGCCTGGATCGTGCCCTGAAGGGATCGGCTGCGTACCTAGCTCGGAGCGCCGACCTCAAGCGGAGAATCGCGAACGCAATGCTCTATCCCGCGGTCCTTACGTTCATCGCTTTTGCTGCGATCGTGGTGCTCGTGCTTTTCGTTCTGCCGAGGTTTGGCTCGATTTTCGAGTCCATGGGCTCCGAGGTGCCGAAACTCACGTTATGGCTTCTCAACGTCGGAAACGCGGGGCGTGAGAACCCGATTCCGTTGGTCGTGGGCACTCTTGCCACCATCGCCGGGATTGTCGCGTTGGTCCGAATCCCAGCTACACGCTTCGCCCTCACCAAATTCGCCGAGCGCCTGCCGCTCCTTGGCGAGGTTTCTCGCAAGTTGGCCCTTTCGCGCGCGTTTCAGTCCATTGCAACGCTTACGGCAGGGAACGTGGCTCTGATGTCGGCGCTTGAGCACTCCGCTCGCGTGGCTGGCAACGGGACGATCTCGAAGGCGCTGAAGGAGGTTCGTGACTCGGTCGAGCACGGCAAGTCGCTCTCCGAGTCCCTGGCGGCCGCTCGCGTTTTCCCTTCGATGCTGACTCAGGTGGTGACTGTTGGCGAACGGACGGGCCGATTGCCCGCGCTGCTGGCTACGACCGCGGAACATCTCGAAGAAGAGGTCGACGGCAAGATCAAGTCGCTGGTATCGATCGTCGAACCCGTCATGATCGTGCTCATGGGCGGCATTATCGGGTTCATCACGATCTCGATCATCGGTCCGATTTATTCTGTGGTGCAAAACGTAAAGTAATGGCAAATCCCTGCCGACAATGTCCAATAGACCTGGCCAGAACGGGGCGAGGTTCCTAAGAAGGGGTAACAATGGGAATGGCATTCGCTAATCGAAGTGGCAACCGTCGCGGCTTCACGCTGGTAGAGTTGCTGATCGTCATCATCATCATCGCGGTCCTCGCCGCTATCGCGATCCCGAAGTTTGCGAACTCCGGTGTTCGAAGCAAGGAGTCGGCCCTAAAGGCGAACCTGAAGCTTTACAGGAATGCAGTGGAGTTGTTCCGAAACGACACCGGAGCGTTTCCTGACAAGCTGGCGGATCTGACTGTCACGACCGCGCCGGCTGCTGGCAAGGACGAAGCGGGAACCGCGAAGTCCATCAACGCAGCCGACTACAAAGGGCCCTACGTAGAGAAGATCGAGAACGATCCGGTCTCCGGTGCCGCTTTCACTTACTCGACGACCTCCGGGTCCGTTGGAAAAATCACGTCATCCGCCAGCGGCAATGCGTCCGATGGCACGGCGTACTCGAGTTGGTAGCCGCTGATTGAAGTGCTGAACTGGATTTAGCGAGCCGACCAATAGGGGAACAGGCGACCCGCCGCAAGGTGGGTCGCTTTGTTCTGCCTACATCCGAAACACGCTGAAAGGCGGAGGTCCGAGGGGCGCTTCCCGGGCCGCCTCGATCCCGAGCGCCAGTACCCGCCGCGTATCGACGGGGTCGATGATTCCGTCGTCCCAAAGCCGCGCGCTGGAGAAATAACAGGACGACTCCCAGGCGTACCGCTCCAACACCGGCCGCTTGAACTCCTCTTGCTCTTCCAGGCTCATCGTTTTGCCCTGAAGCGCGAGTTGGTCCAGCTTTACGGTGAGCAGGACGTTGGCCGCCTGCTCTCCCCCCATGACCGAAATCCGGGCGTTGGGCCACATCCACAATTGTCGGGGCCCGTATGCTCGGCCGCACATCCCATAGTTCCCCGCGCCGTACGATCCGCCTACGATCACGGTGAACTTGGGAACGTTCGCCGTCGAGACCGCGGTCACCAACTTCGCGCCGTGCTTTGCGATGCCTTCGTTCTCATATCTCTTGCCGACCATGAACCCCGTGATGTTTTGTAGGAACACCAGCGGAATCCCTCGCTGGCAGCAAAGCTCGATAAAGTGCGCGCCCTTCTGCGCCGACTCGCTAAAAAGGATGCCATCGTTGGCGAGCACGCCTGCAAGGTGGCCGTAGAACTTCGCAAAACCACAGATCAGGGTTGTTCCGAAATTGGCCTTGAACTCCTGAAACCGGCTGCCGTCGACGACCCGAGCGAGGACCTCTCGCATCCTCATCGGTTGCGAATGCGCCGAGGGGACTAGGGAATAGAGGTCCGTAACGTCATAAAGAGGGTCTTCGGGCGCATCGGCGTGGGGCTGGCCCCAACCGAAACCGGGGGTCGCCTGTCCGCCAGGAATCGACCCCAGTGAACCCACGATGTTGCGTACGATCTCGATTGCGTGGGCATCGTTTTCCGCAAAGTGATCGGCCACTCCGCTGATGCGGGTGTGAACGTCCGCACCCCCGAGTTCCTCAGCCGTGACCTCTTCGCCTGTGGCGGCTTTGACCAAGGGAGGACCGCCCAGAAAGATGGTGCCGTTGCCCTTGACAATAACGGACTCGTCGCTCATCGCAGGAACATAGGCTCCGCCCGCCGTGCAACTCCCCAGAACCGCCGCTACTTGCGGGATGCCTCGGCTGGAAAGGACGGCTTGGTTGTAGAAGATGCGCCCGAAGTGATCCCGGTCGGGGAATACCTCGCTCTGGAGCGGCAAATAGGCGCCGCCCGAGTCCACCAGGTATACGCAGGGAAGGCGGTTCTCAAGGGCGATCTCCTGGGCCCGAATGTGCTTCTTTACGGTGATAGGGAAGTAGGTGCCGCCTTTGACCGTCGCATCGTTCGCAACGACCACGCAAAGTCTGCCCGCAATTCGCCCGATCCCCGTCACGATGCCCGCGCACGGTGCGTCGCCCTCATACATGCCGTTCGCCGCCAAGGTCGAGAACTCGAGGAAAGGCGCCCCATCGTCGAGGAGCGAGTCGATCCGCTCGCGGGCGAGCATCTTTCCGCGCGACCTGTGCTTCTCAATCGCCGCCTCGCCTCCTCCCGCAAGCGCAAGCGCCATCGCCCCTCGATACTCGTCGAGCGCCTGGTTCATCTTCGCCAGGTTCTCGGTGTGTTCGGGGTCGCGCAGATTGACGCTTGTGGGAAGCAACTCCATGGCGCTTCCCATATTACCGATGAGGCGGCGGGACTAACTACGCCCCGCCCAGAAGCGACTGCCGTGAATCCGGACTAAGCGGCATCGAAAGCGGAAGCTTCCGAGAGCAGCTCGATGATGTCCCTTCTCTTGGATCGGGGGAACTGCGCCAACCTCGAAAGGACCCAACCTGCGAACTCGATATCCGAAGCCTGCGTGACCAAGTCGATCCTCTCTCCGTTGAGCGTGACCGAGAACTCACTCGGCTGGAACGCCGTGTCGGGATCGCAATACAGCGAGACCCCCTGCGGGGCGCGCTCCAAAAGCGGCCACCTGTCCAACGAGTCGATCTGCCACTTCTCACAAAAAAGTGAGGCGTTGCGGGCGATGTTGGCCTCGTAGTCCACGTTGAGCGACCTGAACGTCGAAGAGCCCGCATGGTGCAAGAACGCGCCATCGGCCCGCCAAAGCGTATACCCCGCAAGCCGGGCCCTCAGGTTGTAATCATCGTCCTCGAAGTTGCCGATCCCGAACCGAGGGTCGAACCCGCCGATCTCAGAAACGAGTTCCCGGTCGAGCCACAGGAGCAGGCCCCGAATCTGCATTTCCTGACTCACAGACTGGCAATTGTCGCGGTGATACGCCGTCGCGCGAGCCTGCATCTCGTCCGCGCTCGCGTAGATTCCAATTTCGACCTGCTGTCTGCCGTTGATGCTGTTCGATACAGGGCCGACGATCCCGGGCCGCAGCCCCCGCTCCTTGAGTTCCCTCCAACTGGAGGCGATCTCGGCCATGCACTCGGAGTGAGGGATCACGTCGTCGTTCGAAACCACTACGATGTCCCACTCCTCAAGGTCCCCCAACGCGGCGAGCCCGGCGTTGACTCCGCCCGCGAACCCCCGGTTTTCGGGAAGCACGGCCAGTCGCACCGAATCGGAGCGCTCCTGGGCGAACGCTCGCAGAGTCTCAAGAAGCGGCTCGGCCGTCCCGTTCGCGACGAGCACCAACTCCATGGGGCCGGGGTAGGTATTGAGGAACGCCTCGGCTGCCGCAACGGCCATTTCGACTTGGCTTAGAGTCGGAATGACCCCGCATACCTTGGGCCAAACAGGGATTTCGATCTCGCCCCAGAACCCGATCCACTCGTCGGCGTGGGCGTCGATCCCTTCTGAAAAGCAGCTTGGGGCGCTTGTGGACCGAGAAAACCACCTGACTCCGCTCCCTGAATCTGCAACGGGAGCCGAGTCGCGGACGAGAAGCACTCCCCTCGGACCCAACGCTTTCAGGTCAGGACGCGAGGCTTCGGCGGCTTTGAGTTGGAGGAGCGCCCAGTCCCAACTGCCGGCATCGAGATCAGCGACGAGCCGACACGGAATCGAGGGACATTCGATCAGGAACTCGCTTCTCAGCTCTTCAGACTCCACCCACGCCGTTATGGACTCAGCGTAAAGCGAGGCGAAGTGGGCGGCCTCTGCGGCCTGTTCGCCGACGATCGCCACGCGCGAATCGACGAACAAGGGCCTGAGAAAGCGCAAGCTGGAGGCCAGCGAATCCGGCCGAGACCAATCGACAGACGAAACGAAAGAGGGAAGCGTGCTCATGGTATCCACCCTTCTCTAATGTCGGGAGGTTGGGTTCGACCCGTTAGAGTTACCGGCCTACGTGGGGGTCGCCGCGGACTCCGGACTAGCAATAGGCAAACCCAGCGAAGCGTACTCCTGAAACCCTCCAGGCACGTTGAACACCTCTCGGACTCCCATCAGCTTGAGGAGCGAACAAGCGACCGGCGAGCGGCCGCCCCCCGTGCAATAGGCGGCGACGGGCTTCCCTTGGGGGACCTCGTCGCGACGATCCCACAGGTAGCCGTAGGGCACGTGCTGCGCGTGCGGAATGTATCCGCCTTCGAATTCGGTGGCTCCACGAACGTCCAGGAGGCACAGGTCCCCTCGCGCGGCGCGTTCGGCGGCTTCGACGGCCGAGAGGCTCCCGATCGAACCTAACGCCTCGCCGTTTCGAGCCAACCCGTACACTGCATCGACTCCAAACCACGCGTCCACGCGATCGAGGCCGATCAGCGACAGATCGCGCACGGCTTGGCGCACGGATTCTTGGTCTTGCGCGATGAGGACAATTGGGCGATCGTACGGCAGGACCCACCCCGCGTAGGTGGGGAATCCGCTGTAAAGGGGGATGTTGAGTGACCCGGGCACGTGAGCTTGGGCGAACTCGGCGTCAAACCGAATATCGACGGCGATTGCCCCCTGCTCCATCGCCTCGCGGAGCTCGCTGCCGGGCTTGCGTACGGGGAAAGCGCGCTCGCCGAACGCGTCGGGACCCAGCTTATTGAGCCTTTTCATCTGCGCGAAGTACTTGGGAGGTTCGGGCTGTCCGGCAAGCACCTCCGACACGAAACCGTCCTCCGTGCTCGCACGCAAAGCCCAGTTCACCCTTCGCTCATAGCCTAGCGTGCTGAAGGGAACGCCGCCGAGACTCTTCCCGCAAGCGGAGCCCGCGCCGTGCGCCGGAAGAATCAACAGCGAATCCGGTAAGTCGCCGAGTTTCTGGAGGGAACGGTAAAGATTGCGGGCGCCCGGCTCCATCGTTCCCCGGTAGTGTGCGGCCCGTTCGAGGAGATCGGGCCGGCCCACGTCCCCCACGAACACGAAGTCGCCCGTCAGGAGCGCGACGGGGGTCTCAGCGCTGGCGGAGGTGTTGGTGACGAGAAACACCAGATGCTCAGGAGTGTGCCCTGGCGTGTGGATCGCCTGGACCTGGATTCCACCGACCTCGATTCGGCCGCCGTCATGCAAGAGGGTGACGTTGGGTTCGGATGCGAAATCGTATTTCCACTCTTCGTCGCCTTCGTCGGAAAGGTAAAGGCGCGCGCCGGTCCGATGCGCGAGCTCCCGGCTGCCCGAAAGGTAGTCGGCATGGATGTGGGTCTCGGTGACCGCGACGATCCGCATCCCCTGTGAGGCTGCCTCCCGGATATATCCCTCGACGTCCCGACTCGCGTCCACGACGATAGCTTCGCCCGCTCCCGGACAACCCAACAAGTAGCTGTACTGCGCCAGCTTCGGCTCGAAGATTGCTTTAAGGTACATGATGACGGCCTACTGTACGTTGTACCGCAAGGCGTCGCTGCTGCGGGGGGTGGAATCCCTCGGAGGCGTTTGACGGCCGCACGACCGGCGCCATTCGGGCTCCCCTGGTGGGCCGGGAGAAGGAAAGTCGGCACGGCCAGCCCCGGACTTCTGCTTTCCAACACGGCTGCAGGTTCAGGCGCACAATGGTGCGCCTGAACCGCGGTCTATCGGAGGGCGTCCGCTTGTCCGAGCTTGCCTCGGGGGGCCAGACCCATCCCCCAGCCAGAGCGAAGGCGAAGGTCGGGCATACTGCGAGGTTGGCGGATAGCCATCGCCCGTGTATAATACGCCATATGAGCGATAGGCGAATGTCTACCTCCTCCGGCAATCGCACCCTCTCCAGCGCCAAGGCGGCCAAGCAGGACGAGTTCTATACCCAACTCGCCGACATCGCGAACGAGCTCAAGCACTATAAGGACCACTTCAAGGGCAAGGTCGTGCTCTGCAACTGCGACGACCCCTTCGAGAGCAACTTCTTCAAGTACTTCGCCGCCAACTTCAACACCCTCGGCCTTAAGAAACTCATCTGCACCAGCTACGACGGCTCGCCCATCGCGGGCCAGGGCGTCTTGTTCCCGGAATACCAGGACGGGAACGGCAAGCGCAGGAAACCCAAAGCCGTCGTCGTCACCCTCGAACACGTGAAGGACGAGACCGGCGACGGAGCCGCCAATCTCGACGACGTGGAACTCTTCCTCAAGCGGAACAAGGCCGCGCGAAAGGCATTGAAAGCGGACGACAAATACCCAGGCGGCGACTTCCGCAGTCCAGAGTGCGTGGAAATCCTCAAGGCGGCCGACATCGTCGTCACCAACCCGCCGTTCTCCCTGTTCCGCGAGTACGTCGCCCAGCTCGTGGAGCACGGCAAGCAGTTCCTGATCATCGGCTCGAAGAACGCGATCACCTACAAAGAGGTCTTCAAGCTGATCAAGGAGAACAAGCTCTGGCTCGGCGTCGGCTTCAACGCCGGCAACGCCTACTTCGAGATTCCGAAGGAGAACGTGCGCGACTTCGCTTCGGGGGTCTACGACGAGAAGACCGGCCTCGTGAAGTTCCGCAACGTCGGCTGGTTCACGAACATGGACTTCGAGGAGCGCCACCAGGACATCCCGCTCTTCAAGAGAAGACCACGCGGGCAACGGCCATCGCGAGAAGCCAAGACAATCGCCGCCGAGTTCGAGGAAGTCCTATCTCCGCAAAGAGACAGGCGACGAGCTTCCATTTTCCCGATTGACCTCGCACAATGAAGGCTCAGAGTAAACACATGTGCACACCTTCGACCTGTTGGGATGTCTTCGAGCAATGCGCGCGTGCGATCATCGCGGGCGAGCTCATAGAGTCTGTTTCGTCCAAAGACAAAGAGTTTCACTTCCAAAACTGGTTCCAGACTCGTCTCGCGAAGCTAAGCTTTCACGTCGACGGAGGCGGTCGCAACACTTATCCGGATTTCGCTTTGGTGGAACACACCGAAGGTTATGAAATCAAAGCGCTCGCTTGGCCAGGCCGCGAGCGCGACTACGACTCCAACAGCCAGGTTCCAACCGGTCTCCATAACGGCCGCACCATCTTTTACGTCTTCGGCCGCTATCCGTCCGACTCCTCAAAGCATGTCGATGTCGGCGGCGGGAAGATGCAATATCCCGTCATCGATCTGATTATTTGCCACGGCGATTTTCTAAACGCCGACCACAGCTACGTTCACAAGAACAAGAGCGTGAAGGGCTTTGGAACCTACGGCGACATCATGATCCGCGATCGAAAGATGTACGTTGCGCCCACGCCGTTCGCACTTGCAGAAGGCACGACCGGACTGCATACGCTCATCGTCCCGGAAAGCGAGCCGGTTGACGATCGCTTTCAGGTCGTTGGCCAGCTCGTCCGCGTAGAAGCGGACGAACTCGTCGTAGGATATTCCTTCGACCTTCGCACGAATGAAATCACATCCGAGCGCATAGAAAACCCGACTGCAGGCACTGAGCACAGATTTCTAGCTTGTCGCTTAAAGGATCAAGCCGCCAAGCCGGTCACGATGGTTGCGGTTGAGCGTGTCGTCGAAGCGATCGCCGACGCCGCTGACACGGACGCGGAGGACGATGAATGAGCCGTCTCGCTCCTGCTCATCTCCAAGCAGAAGACGTCGCGCTCACCATGCTCGACGTGGATTTGCCCGTCGTTGAACTGAGTGAGCTTTCCGAGCAAGAGAGCTGGCGCAAAGAAATCAATCGTCCGCTCTATCACATCCACAAATGGTGGGCGACTCGTCTAGGTTCGGTTTTCAGAGCGATCACGCTAGCAGCCTTGACGCCGCCAGCGAAAGATTTTTGGTCGGAATTCTACAAGCGGCACGACCTCGCGGGCAAAGTCATTTTGGACCCGTTCATGGGAAGCGGAACCACGCTTGGCGAAGCCTTGAAGCTCGGAGCGAAAGCGATTGGTTGCGACATCAACCCCGTGAGTTCATTTCTCGTGCGCCAGGCATTAACGCCGGTTTCCGAAGCCGAACTCCGAGCTGCATTCAAGAAGCTCGAGGAAACTGTTGCACCGGAAATTCAGAGTTACTACCAAACGCGCGATCCGGACACCGGCGAGTTCATTCCCGTTCTCTATTTCTTTTGGGTCAAGACCCTTGAGACGCCAGCAGGCGAAATCATCCCCCTCTTCCGCCGCTACGTCTTCGCCCAGGACGCTTACCCGAAGAAAAAACCCCGAGCCCAGATTGTTTGCCCCCACTGTTGGGCGGTCATCACCGGTCGCTACGACGCAGCCGCCCTCACCTGTCCGGATTGCTCGCACGGCTTCAATCCGCAGGAGGGCCCCGCAAGTGGCCAACAGCTCACGGCGCCGAGCGGAACCTATCGCATCAAACAGCTCTTGCCAAAAGACGGTCGCCCGCCGGCGCATCGCATGTACGCGATCATGGCGCTAAGAGCGAATGGCGAGAAAATCTATCTCAAGCCCCAGGCGGAAGACTTCGCACTCTTTGAAGAAGCGAGCTTACGACTGGCAACGGAAGAGCTTCCCTTGCCGACGTTGCACGTTCGTCCCGGCAACAACACCGACCAGGCGCGAGGCTACAACTACCACCAGTGGCGGGATTTCTTCAACGCGCGCCAACTGCTCACCCTCGGTTTGTTGCTTCGCGAAATCTTACGGATCTCCGATTGCACGATCAGGGAGCAACTCGTCTGCCTGTTCTCCAGCACGCTTGAGTTCAACAACCTGTTCTGCAGCTTCAAAGGTGAAGGCACCGGCGCGGTACGTCACATGTTCTCGAACCACATCCTAAAGCCTGAACGAACGCCCTTGGAAAACTCCGTCTGGGGCTCCGAAAAGAGCAGCGGAACCTTCAGTTCCCTATTCGAGTCCCGCCTTATTCGCGCCAAGCGATACCTAGCCGAGCCATTTGAACTCGCCCTACAGAACGACCTTTTCGGCGGGAAGGGAAACCCGACAAAGATCGTTGCCAGCTTTCCGCTCACGATGCCCCATGCGTCATCGTGGAACGAGCTCGCCGAGCTTGAACGCGGCGTGATGATCCTCAACGGCGACAGCGCAAACTTGCCGCTTCCGGATGCCTGCGTCGACGCCGTCATCACCGATCCACCCTACTTCGATTTTGTCCACTATAGCGAACTCAGCGATTTCTTTTTCGCTTGGCTCGCGCCCGTGTTGAAATGCCACTGGGCCGAATTCGATCGCGCGGACTCGTCAGCACCCGGAGAAGTCCAAGACAAAGACCCTCGAGTCTTCGCGCGGCACCTTGGATTGGTCTTTTCCGAAGCAGCTCGCGTGCTGAAAGACGACGGTCTTTTAACCTTCAGCTTTCACCACTCGCGGGAAGACGGCTGGGCGGCGATTTACGAGGCACTGAACATGGCCGGCCTCTCAGTCGTGGCCGCACACCCTGTTCATGCTGAGATGAAGTCAGCGAGCCCCAAAAGCGCCGCTCTTGATCCGATCAGCATTGATGCAATCCTCGTTTGCCGCAAGCAAACACACCCCGCCCCGCTTCGCGCGTTCTCACTTTCCGCGATCGCTCAAGCGGCAACGCAAACCCGCGAGGAGTTCACCTCGGCCGGCCTCTCCTTCTCAAAGTCGGATGCGTTCGTCATCGCGGCGGCTCACGCGCTCATTCAATCTGGTTCCGCTCAGCTGTCATATCCGGCCATGCACGCAACACTAGCTGAAGTCAGAGCTAACCTATGAAATGCCGACGAGCCCTCACCTCGCACCTGCTCTACAGTATTAGTCGATACGCTGTAGATTTCGAAGTTCAAGTGTGATTCGAGGGTTTGGAGTGCCTTGGTCTCACGCCTGGCAAGGATCCTTCGAAAGGGCTTCCCGCTCAATACGATGTACTGGGTGGTCGCGGGCGATGGCTACGAGTTAATGGACGGGCAGCAGCGCACGATCAGCCTCTGTCAGTACGTCGCGGGCGACTTCGCCGAAATGGGACGACGTACAAAGGTCGCGTCAGGGATCGTTACTGAGCCCTGGAGGGCCAAACTGTTCAAAGAAGTTGTTGCTTGTACAGATTCGGGGCTTAGCCCCTTTCTGGTTCACCACATGGGCAAGAGTAATGCAGAACATTGTAGGAGCTTCATGTACGGTGAAGCGGCCTAGAGGATTCTTCTTCTTCAAGAACTTGGCGTAGCGCTCAGCATCGGATTTGCCCATGAAGAAGGGAATATACCCATCAGGTTCTTCACCGGCGATGACGGGCAACGGCAACCCTTCTGGATTGTCCCAACAGACAACATATGACCGCGTGGCTTCTGAAACATCGCTCCAATCCATATTGTCTCGACAATACCTGATGGAAGTCGGGACCTGGAATTATGATTTGGTAGCAAAGCATTAACCGGCTTTCGTTCAGGTCCAAGCTGGCGGCTGATCATCGCGGGCGAGAAGCTGACCGAGCAAGAACTGCGCAACGCGATCTACACCGGCCCCTGGCTCGCCGACGCCAAGCGATGGTTCAGCAAGACCGGCTGCCCCGCCTATGCAATCGGCGAGAAGTACGTCAACGGCTCCCCTATCCGGCAGGAGTTCTTGGAGAGGGCGCTGGAATGGATCACGGGCGGCAAGGACGAGGTTGTTGAAAAGTACATGGCCGTCCACCAGCACGACGCCGATGCCCAGGAGCTTTGGCAGCACTATCAGGCGGTGCTCGACTGGGTGAAGCGAGTCTTCCCGAACTACCGAAAGGAGATGAAGGGCCTGGACTGGGGCAAGTTCTACCGCGACCACGGCCAGAGAAAGGACCTGAACGCGGCAACACTCGAGGCGCGGATCAAGGAACTCATCGATGACGACGAAGTGCAAAGCGTCAAGGGAATCTACGAGTACCTACTGACGACCAACGAAAAGACCCTGAACCTGCGGACCTTCGACGACAGGATGAAGCGGAAGGTGTACGAGCAGCAAAGCGGCGTTTGCCCGGACTGCAGAAAGCCGTTCGATATCTCCGCGATGGAAGCCGACCACATCGTTCCTTGGCACAAGGGCGGGAAGACGGTCTTTGAGAACTGCCAGATGCGTTGCCTGCCATGCAACCGGGCGCAGAGCGGGAAGTAGCGGAACTGCCCGTCCTTCGCTCCGCGAATCGCATCGCCCCCCTGCGCGTGAGGAGCGACCGCGAGAAGAAGCAGTCAAAGCTACCGGGTTTCGTGCGGAAGCTGCTTAGCATTTGAGTGGTTCCCGTTTCTCGACCGGGCTGCCCAAGGAAGAGCGGCTGCGTGGCCGAGTCTGTTCTGCGAGCCCGACACGGGACACGAAGGCGATGGAGGGGCGGGAAAGCTCGGTACATCGTCCGTCCGAAACGGAGAGGCCGGGCGTGGTGGGCAAGGAGGGACTCGAACCCTCACCCCTTTCGGGACTGGAACCTAAATCCAGCGCGTCTACCAATTCCGCCACTCGCCCGGCGCTTCGAGGGAGTGAGTGTACCGCTGGTAGCGCGTCAGGGCAGGGACGCTTGGCCTCGAAGCCGGACGCCTTCGGGGGAGATCGCGACCGAAGTGAGCCGCACCTCGAACGGAAGCGAAGAGGGATCGAAAAGCGGGTTCATCGACGCCAATTGGTTGTGGAGCATCGGGCGGGCTGGCGCGGGCACTTGCGAATCGTCGATCCCATAGACTTCCAGCCGGTTTTCGGCGATGCGAAGACCGAGCGTAGCCGAAGCGGAGATATCAAAGATCACCTTCACGGTTACGGTCGCCCGAATCGCGCCCTCGAGAAACTCAAGCTCGATCTTCTTGACTTGGGGGGGCGCCTTGGCCCCGACAAACGCCGAAACGTCTTCGGGCGCGAGAACGACCTCAGCTTCGAGGGGCCCCCGAGATGCGACCGCGAGCGGTTCGGACTCAACGCTGAGTTCCCGCCCGTCGATGACGATCCGGTCGACCACCAGCCCCATCGGCGTGGTGACTCGCGCAAGCTCCAGGAGGCCCATTTCGACCTGAGTGGCTCGTGGCACGGCTCAAGAGGGTACCCAACGCCTTCCCTTGAGCCTGGACTTTTAGTACACTAAGAGCATGTTCGCCAGTATTCTTGCGGTTCACTTGGTGATTTCCAGCCCGACGATGGAGACTCCACAGAGCGTTCAGCGGATTCAGCGGGAGTTTCGCGCCGCATGGATCGCGACGGTGGACAACATCGACTGGCCCACCCGCCGTGACTTAACCGTGGCATCGCAAAAGGCCGAGCTTCTCGCGCTGCTCGATTCCGCTCAGAAGCTCAAGCTCAACGCCGTGATCTTGCAGGTGCGGCCGAGTTGCGATGCCTTGTACGATTCGAAGCTCGAACCCTGGTCGGAGTACCTCACGGGAGCGCAAGGGAAGGCGCCCGAACCGTTCTACGACCCGCTCGAATTCGCCATCAAAGAGGCCCATGCGCGCGGGATCGAACTCCACGCATGGTTCAACCCCTACCGAGCGCAGCATCCGGCGCAAAAGGGTCCTCTCGCCAAGACCCACATCGCCAACACCCATCCTGACGCGGTCGCGACGTACGGCACGTACCTCTGGCTTGACCCAGGACACCCTGCCGCCGCCCAGCGATCGCTCGACGTCTTTCTCGACGTGGTGCGGCGCTACGACCTCGACGGCATTCACATCGACGACTACTTCTATCCCTATCCGGTGCGGGACGCTTCGGGGAAGGAGGTCCCGTTTCCCGACGACAAGAGCTACGCGAAGTACCGTTCGGGGGGCGGCAAGCTGGACCGCGACGACTGGCGGCGCTGGTCCGTCGACACGTTCATTCAGAAGGTCTTCGTGGAGAAGAACAAGCTGAAGCCTTGGGTCAAGTTCGGGATCAGTCCGTTTGGCATCTACCGGCCGGGACACCCTCAAGGGATTCAGGCGGGGATCGACCAGTACGCTCAACTTTACGCGGACTGTCTGAAATGGTATCGCGAGGGTTGGTGCGATTACCTGACGCCGCAACTGTATTGGCCGATCGAACAAGCTCCCCAGAGCTACACCAAGCTCCTCGCGTGGTGGTCGGAACAAAACGTCAAGAACATTCACCTGTGGCCGGGGAACTTCACCAGTCGGCTGCTGGAATCGAACAACAACTGGAAGGACGACGAAATCGAGCGACAAATCCGAGCCACGCGAGCGCAAAAGGGCGCATCCGGCAACGTTCACTTCAGCATGAAGGCGCTTTCGCGGAACGCGCGAGGGCTCGCTGATCGGCTGGCGAAGGGACTTTATTCGGAGCTGGCTCTCCCGCCCGCAAGCCCTTGGATCGATCGGGTTCCGCCTGCCGCGCCCAATGTGACACGGCAGGGCAACGGGCTGAAGGTCCGCCCAGGTTCGGGCCGGAACGAGGACCTCAAGTGGTGGGTGCTCTACGCCCGAAAGGCGGGCGTGCTCCAAGCGGCGAAGGTGATTCCCTTCAGCGAATCCGTCGAGTTCGACTTGCGAGCGTTGGCGTCGGCGGGATGGGACATCGGGGCGGTGGCGGTGAGCGCGGTCGACCGAGCCGGGAACGAAAGCCCGGTTGCAAGGAGCTAAAGGGAAGTGAGGATGCAAGGTAAATCATTCATCGCAGTTGGGATCCTGATCTGCTGTCCGCTGTTGGGCGCCGCCCAATCGGCCGACGTGCCTCCCCCGATTCCGAGGGAGTTCCGGGCCGCCTGGGTGGCGACCGTCGCCAACATCGACTGGCCCACGAGCCGCTACCTAAGCTCGCCTCAACAGCAGGCGGAGGCGATTCAGATTCTGGAAGTGGCTCGCCAACTCAAACTCAACGCGCTGTTCGTGCAGTTCCGACCGGCTTGCGACGCGCTCTATGCCAGTTCCCAAGAGCCTTGGTCGGAGTACCTGACGGGCCTCATGGGGCGGGCACCCTACCCCTATTACGATCCATTGGAGTTCTGGATCGACGAGGGGCACAAACGCGGCATCGAGATTCACGCTTGGCTCAACCCCTACCGAGCGCGGCATTCGACGGGAAGCTCTCCCATCGCGCCGAACCACGTGAGCGTCACGCACCCCCACATCGTGCGAACCTACGACGTTTATAAGTGGCTCGACCCGGGCGAGCCCGATACGCCCGACTACACCTTGGCTGCGGTGGCCGACATCGTGGGCCGCTATGACGTCGATGGCATCGTCTTCGACGACTACTTCTATCCCTATCCGGTTGCTGGTGTGCCGTTCCCGGACGGAACCAGCTACCAGGCCTATCAGAACAATGGGGGAACGCTGTCGCTCGGAGATTGGAGGCGCGAAAACGTCAATCGCTTCGTTCAAAGATGCTACGCGGCCATCCGAGCCCTCAAGTCCGACGTGAAATTCGGGATCGCCCCGTTCGGGATTTGGCGCCCAAACAACCCTCCTGGAGTGCAAGGGCTCGATGCTTACGCGAGCATCTACGCCGACAGCAAGAAGTGGCTCCAGAACGGCTGGATCGATTACTTCAGCCCCCAACTTTATTGGAAGATCAGCGCGCCGAACCAAAGCTATCCGGCTCTGCTTTCTTGGTGGGTCGCCCAAAACACCCAAGGCCGCCACATCTGGCCGTCGAACTTCGCAAGCAAGGTCGATGGAACGTCCTCCTCGTGGCCCGTGCAGGAGATTCTCGACCAGATTCAAATCACGCGAGACACTCCGGGCGCGACCGGCAACGTCCATTACAGCATCAAGCCGTTCAAGTACGACCGGCTTGGCATTCGTACGACCCTTGCCGCGGGGATGTACGCGTACCCGACTCTTCCCCCGGCGACGCCTTGGCTCGATGCCACTCCGCCACCTGCGCCGGTCGTTCGGTTTACGGAAGAAAGCGCGAACATCGTGTTTCACATCGCGCCGAATCGGGGCGAGCAACCGACCCGGTTCGCCATCTACACCAGGTACGGAGACGCCTGGCAGCACGAAGTGATCTCCAGCCAGGTTCGCGAGTTCCAGCGCCCGAAGACCTCGGGGGGCCAGGCGCTGCACACCGTCTTGGTTTCGAGCGTCGATCGGTCCGGGAACGAAGGCCCGAAGGCGCGAGCGGCGTTTCGGGGCGGGTGGGACGGATAATCGCTGACAAAAGAGTACACGAACAAGGGATTTCGTCACAAAACCGCCCCAACTAACAATTCCCTAGTAGTTGCGATACGCCTAAGGGCCGCCATGGTCTTTCAGCGGAGTCAAAGCTAACGCACGAAAGGAGGTCTATCGACCATGCGAACCCCGTTCCTTAGGAACCTCATCTGTGTGGCAGCGCTTTCGGCAGTTGCTTCGAGCGTCTTTGCTCACGACGACCACCCTCCGCCTTGGCGTGGGCAACCCGGAACCACCTACCAACATTGGCAGTTTGGGCAGCCCCCAACACCTGGGCAACCCTACCTGCCGGATGGCGGCTGGCAGCAGAACCCTGGGCTAACCGCGCCCCCGCTTCTGCTCCCAGGCGCCTACGAATGGCTCCCCACGTTCGAGGGAATGACGGGCGTTATTTGCCTGCCTCCGGGCAGCCGCACGACCTTCCGGATTCCCAACTACGACGATTCTGGGCACGACAAGGAAATCCGAGTTCAGTTCACGTGGTGGTCGGCAGCGGCCGACACGATCGTCGAGGCGTTCAATAGCGATCACAGCCCCGCCCAGATCACGACGGAAGGGATCGGCGGCGGTTGGTACAACTCGGTTGCTACGTTCATGCTCGACGGGTGTCCTGACTTCGAGAACGTGCACTTCGACAATCGAACTTCTGATCCGATCTACCTCGATCAAGTGGTGATCGACACCTTGTGCGGCGTTCCTGAGCCTGCCACAATGGCCGCTCTCGGCCTTGGGCTCGCCTTCATGGCCCGGCGCAAGAAGAAATAAGCGGACTCCGTTCCGTCGTCAACCGTCGGAAGAGCCGCCGGCCCCTCGTTCGATGAGGGGGTGGCGGCTACTTCTTTTTGAGGTCGGCCTGCGTGGTCGGTGGAGGTGATGGGCCTTCGGCTCGAACCGGCAGGATCGCCCGGAACGTGGAACCCTTGCCTAGGGTGCTCTCGACCTCGCAATACCCGCCGTGGGCTTCGACGATGTGACGGACGATCGAAAGGCCAAGGCCCGTCCCCCCTGTAGCCCGCGACCTGCCCGGATCGACCCGATAGAACCGCTCGAACACCCGCGGGAGTTGCTCGCTGGGGATGCCAATGCCTGTATCGCTGACTTCGAGGACCGCGTTCTCCCCTTCTTGGCGAACCTCCACGCTCACCTCGCCTTCATTCGTGTAGTTGATGGCGTTGTCAATCAGGTTGATCGCAACCTGGGAAATCTGCGCCGGGTTGGCTTCGATGTCGAGCCGCTTGGGCGACTTCAGAGTGAGCTTCAGTCCCTTCTTTTTCGCTTTGGCCTCAAGCTGCTGCAGCACGGCTTGCGTCAGAGCGCTGAAGTCGCAGGCCTGCTGCCGGACGGGGTTGGATTCGGCGGAGGAAAGCACGAGCAGGTCGGAGGTGAGTTGAGAGAGCCGGTCGACCTCGGCGATGATCCGCTCGAGGTATTCGAACCGCTTGGGAGGGTCGAGAGTGTCGTCGGTTTGGAGGGTTTCGGCCATCGCCCGGATCGACGAGAGAGGCGTACGGAGCTCGTGCGAAACGTTGGCGACGAAGTCTTTTCGAATCCGCTCCAGCCTGCGAAGCGCGGTCATGTCGTAAAGGGTCAAGAACACCCTCCCGCCTTGAGGATCGGGCCACGCTTCGGCCAAGCACACGCGCGATTCGGGGTAACTGAGCGACACTTCGCATGTCCGGGTCTCCTCGCCCTGACCCGCTGACAGAACCAGTTGTTCGAGGTCGTAGGAGAGCGTGACCGCGATCACCGAACGCCCTCTAACGGAATCGTAGCCGAACATCTCCCTCGCAGACTTGTTCGCAAAAACGATTGTCCCCTTGGTGTCGCACACGATGACCCCGTTTTCGAGGCCGTCTGCAAACGCGTTGATGGCATTTCGCTGGACTTGCAGTTGAGAAAGATATCTCTCAGAGCGGTCTTCCGCTCGCTTCGACCTCTTCAACTGGACTCCGATGAGGGATTGCGCCTTGCCCCCCACCAAAGCCAACAGCAAGGCGAAGGAGAGCACGAGCAGCCGCGTCGAGACCGGGACTCCCGGCACGAACCACAAATAGACGCCGGTTGCGCCGAGCAACACAGCACCACCGAAGCAAACGATGTTCGTCCAGAGGGAGCCTTGGTTCATCAACTATCAGTAAGACGTAGCGGAGCCCGAATACGAACGTCCGGGGCGTCGGGCGGCCCGTCAAGTACAATCCGCTCATGACTCGAAGCACAACGGTGGTGGGGGTCCTCAAGGGCGGGTGCGTGGCCGTCGCCGCCGATGGGCAAGTGACGATGGGCGATGCGACGATCTTGAAGCACACGGCCAAGAAGGTGCGGAGGCTCTCAGGAGGAAAGGTCCTTTGCGGGTTTGCGGGCGCGGTGGCGGACGCCCAAGCCCTTCAGGATCGGTTCGAAACCAAGCTCGACGCGTTCAACGGCAACCTCAAACGAGCCGCCATCGAATTCGCCAAGGACTGGCGGACCGACAAGGTCCTGAGACATCTCAACGCTCTCATGATCGCAGCGGACGCAGAAGCTCTGCTCGTCATCAGCGGCGACGGAAATGTCGTAGAGCCTGACGATGGGGTGGCGGGAATCGGATCTGGGGGAGCCTTCGCGCTCGCGGCGGCGAGGGCGTTACTCAAGAACACAGACCTTTCCGCAAGGCAGATCGCCGAACAGTCGCTCCAAATCGCTTCAGAAATCTGCGTCTACACCAACGACCAAATCAACATTGAGACTTTGGGGGCCGATGAAGCGAATTGAGGCCGTCGTCCGGGTCAGCAGTCTGGAAGCGGTTAAGGAGGCCCTCGAGGCAGAAGGGATTTTCGGGCTGACCGTCGAACAGGTTCGAGGGTACGGCAGGCAGTTTGGCCGTACCGACCGATACCAAGGCAGCACCTATGCGATGAACCTGCTTCCCAAGAGTAAGATGGTGACGGTCGTTCGTGACGAGGACTGCGAAACCGCGATTCAGGCGATCGTCTCCGCTTGTCATACGGGGGAAATCGGCGACGGCAAAATCTTCGTCTCCGAAGTTCTCGACGCGATCCGAATTCGAACCGGAGAGTCCGGCGACGCGGCCTTGCAGTGACGTAAATGGCGCGATGGGACAATTTCCACGTATGGAGGGCGCGACTGCCCCACTGGCGCGCGGACGGGGTCACCTACTTTGTGACGTTCCGACACTCGCGGCCCCTCACGCCCCCTGAAGTCCATGTACTGTTCGCTTGCCTGCTTCAACCCGAAGGCAAGAGGTGGAATCTGGACTGCCTCTGCGTGCTGCCCGAAAAGACCGAGCTTCTTGTCCGGGTGCCGAAAGGGTCCGGAGGGAAGCAGGCCGAACTCAGCGACGTCGTGGAGAAGGCAAAGAGTAAGGCGGGGAAGGCGATCCTCAAGAAGTCCGGCGAGCGCTTTCCGCCCTTTTACCGCGAGAGTTACGACCATATCGTTCGCGATGACGACGAGTTTCATCAGTTCTGGGAGTCGATTATCTTCAGCCCGGCGGAGCAGGGACTCGTCGAGCAAGCGGAAGAGTACGATGCCCTCTACGTCGCGGGAGCCTGAGCCGTAGGCCCCTCCAACGTCCCATCGCCGAAACCAATGATGTAAAATAGACGTAGTTCAAACAATGTGAGTGTATGAGGCTCAAATGACTTGCCTCCACTAAACTAACGTATAGGTGAAACAATGTCGCGAACAGTAGGAATCGACTTAGGAACCACGAACTCCGTCGTGGCCGTGATGGAAGGCGGAGAGCCGGTCGTGATCGCCTCCGCAGAAGGGGGACGCACGATCCCGAGCGTGGTGGGCTTCAAGGCCAATGGCGAGCGCCTGGTCGGAGTGGTCGCCAAGCGCCAGATGGTGGTCAACCCAGAGAACACCGTGTACTCGATCAAACGGTTCATGGGCCACAAGCTGGACGAGGTCAAGGAAGAGGCCGGACGGGTGACCTACAAGGTCAAGGCCGACAAGAAGGGCAACGCCGTGGCGTATATCCCCGCTGCCGAGAAAGAGTTCACGCCCGAAGAGATCAGCGCCATGATCTTGCAGAAGCTGAAGGCCGATGCCGAGGCCTACCTGGGCACGACCGTCGACAAAGCGGTGATTACGGTCCCGGCTTACTTCAACGACGCGCAGAGAACCGCTACAAAGAACGCGGGAGAAATCGCTGGCCTCAAGGTCGAGCGGATCATCAACGAGCCGACCGCGGCTTCGCTGGCCTATGGCCTCGACAAAAAGACGAACGAGACGATTCTCGTGTTCGACCTTGGAGGGGGGACGTTCGACGTGTCGGTTCTCGATGTGGGCGAAGGCGTGTTTCAGGTTCAATCGACGGCGGGCGACAGTCACCTTGGGGGCGACGATTTCGACCAGCGGGTCGTCGATTGGCTGATCAAGGAGTTCAAGAAAGACCAAGGGATCGATCTCTCGAAGGACCGGAATGCCTTGCAGCGGCTGCGCGATGCGGCCGAGCGCGCGAAGATCGAGCTGAGCTCGCAGTTGACCGCGGAGATCAACATTCCCTACATCACCAGCGTCGACAACGACCCCAAGCACCTGGACTACACGCTCACCCGGGCAAAGTTCGCCGAACTGTGTGAAGACCTTTTGGAGCGTATCCGCAAGCCGTTTCAGCAGGCTCTCGACGACGCCAAGCTCGAAGCAAAGGGTCTCGACGAGGTCGTGCTGGTCGGCGGCTCGACTCGGATGCCGATGGTGCAAGAACTCGTGAAGAAGCTCACGGGGAAGGACCCGAACCGTTCGGTGAACCCGGATGAGGTCGTGGCGGTAGGCGCCGCAATCCAAGCGGGCATCTTGGGCGGAGAGTTTGGGAAGGACATCGTGCTTCTCGACGTGACGCCGCTCTCGCTCGGAGTCGAGACCCAAGGCGGGATTTTTGACAAGCTGATCGATCGCAACACGACGATCCCCACGCGCAAGGGCAGGACCTACACGACTGCCGTGGACAACCAGTCCGACGTCGAAATCCACATTCTGCAAGGGGAGCGCCCGCTTGCGAGGGACAACAAGAGCCTGGGCAAGTTCCACCTGACCGGCATTCCGCCTGCGCCTGCCCGCGTCCCGCAAATCGAGGTCACGTTCGACATCGACGCGAACGGAATCTTGAACGTCAGCGCAAAGGACCTCGGAACCGGCAACCATCAGAAGATCACCATCACGGGTTCGGGCAACCTGAACCGGGAAGAGATCGACCGGATGGTGAAGGAGGCCGAGATGAACGCGGAGTCCGACCGCGAGGCTGCGGACCGCGCCGAACTCAAGAACAAGGCCGACCAACTCGCTTATTCGGTCGAAAAGACGCTCAAGGAAGCGGGGGATACGATCGCGGAGGCGGATCGATCGCGCATCGAAGAGAAGATCGCCAACCTACGCAAGGCCGTCAGCCAAGACGAGGCGGCCGAGATCGAGGCAGCGTACCGCGACCTTGAGTCCGAGAGCCACACGATCGCCGAGCAGATGTACAAGCAGGCTTCCACCGAGTCGGCTTCTGAAGAGGAGCCGCCCGCTGCGGGAGTCGGTGCGGAAACCGGTGGCTCGGGAGGCGACGACGTGATCGACGCTGAGTTCAAGGAAGAAAAGTAGTCTAGTAATACTACGGGACGACCCACTTCGTCAAGGAAAGCTCGTCGAACGACAGGAGGATTCTTTGCCTCGTCGATCGCTTGGCTTCGATCCTTGCCCGAACCAGGCCGCTTGAGCTTTGGTACGCCGAGCCGGCGCCAGGGGGCGAAAGGGCAAAGGTCCGTCCGGACGGGTCTGCGGACGCCACTCCCACCCAGTCCCATCCGCCGAGGGCCCAGTTGTAGAGAAACACCATCGCCGCGCCGCCGGGGTTGAAATGCGCCTTGAAATTGAGGGTGATTCCTCCGAGACTCTGCGCTTGACTGTCCTGAAAAATGAACGTTGCGATGACCCGGCTCGTGCGGCCCTCGAGCGTCCCTTCAAGCGTCAGGTGGTCGCCATCGCTTTGGGCGAGACTGGCGGCACTACCTGAAACCTCGCTTCCGACGTCGACGACGAACGAGTTGGGCCCGCTCAGGTTCGGCTGGGTCGCTGCTTCTCCGCCATTCAGGCTGCGAAACGCGTCGATGCGCCCGTAGGCGACCCAGTCCCCGACGGGTTCGCAGTGCGTGCGAATGCGGTCACGGATTTCGGCGACCGACGCCGCTGGTCCCATTCGCGCACGCAGCAACCCCGCAAGCCCCGCGACATGGGGCGTCGCCATCGAGGTGCCGCTCAGGTTCGTGTACCCTCCGTCCACATAGGTGCTGAGGATGCCCTGCCCCGGAGCGGCGACATCGACCCATGCGCCGAAATTACTGAACGAAGCTCGGCCGTCGCCTGATTCGCTGGCAGCCACGCCGATCACGCTTGCGTACGCGGCCGGATACTTCGGGTTCTGGTTGGCGTCGTTGCCCGCAGCCGCCACAACCACAACGCCGCTGGCGACCGCCTGATCGACGGCAGACTGAAGGACCGAGGACGTAGCGGACGAGACCAAGCTGAGGGAAACTACGCTCGCGCCTTTGACCACCGCATAGTTGATTCCTTGGCTGACCGTAAAGGTCGTCCCTCCTCCCAGGTTATTGAGGACTTTGACCGGCATGATCTTACAGAGGTACCCCACGCCTACGATGCCGGTAGCGTTGTTCGTGGCCGCGCCCGCGATTCCGGCGCAGTGAGTGCCATGGCCATTGTCGTCCTGGGGGATTGAGTCGTTGTTGACGAAGTCCCAACCGTCCAGCATCTTAGCCCTGAGGTCCGGGTGATAGAGATCGACGCCTGTGTCGACGATGGCGATGATTGCCGTCGGCGCTCCGATCCCCAGGTCCCAAGCCTGAGGAAGTCGGATCTTGGCAGGAGCCCATTGCATGCCCAGCAGTGGATCGTTCGGGACGAACGCGGCAGCGCATATCGCGTTCGGTTCTGCGAACTCGATGTCGGGATGGGTGCGAAGCGCGCCGATCACCTGGTTCCGTTGGGCGGCATTTCGAACTCGCCAGAGCCTCGCGCGCGTGCCCTCGATGCGCCCGATCTCTCTCGCGCCAAACCGGACCCGCGAAAGGGTCTCCGCAAGCTCCCCGCCAGGGCGAAACTGAACAACCACTTCGTCGGGGACTACGCTTTGTGCCCATGCCGCAAAAGTCAGAACGAAAGCGCCCACGAGGGTCGGGCCGATTCGGGAGATGCGGATTCCGGGGGCGTACTTTCGGTAGCTCTGTCGCACGTTCAGTCCTTACCTTACAATCGACTCATTACGAACCGATCGTCCAAGCCGTACTTCCATTCTCGGCGATCCGGCCCGCCTGCCCAACCCCTATCGAATCGATGGGTCGGCACGACGGCTCATATCGTAGACGAGTTCCAGACCCAGCCAGTCGAGGTCCTTCCACGGGAAATTCTTGGGGTCGGGCTTCCTTCCCTTCGGGACCGCGATGAACTCGTGGCTCGTAATGTACTTGAGCGGGAAGCGCTTCTTAAGGTGAGAGATCAGGAACCCCACCACCGCGACCTGCTCTTTGGTCCAAGGGTCGTTCCCGTCTCCGACGTTCACCATTTCAATCCCGACGGAGAAGTTGTTGAGGTTCTCCCTGCCAAGGTGATCCCGGCTCACCCCCGCGTGCCAAGCCCGTTCGAAGGTCGAAACATGTTGAACGATGGAGCCATCTTTGCCGATGGTGAAGTGAGCGCTCACCTGGCTACGTTCGGCTCGGAACCAACTGACGGTCCCCCAAAGTGTCGGCCCCGCGGTGTGATGGAGCACTACGGTGTCGATCAGCGCGCTTTCGGGGCGGCGATTGAAGTTCGGAGATTGGTCCCAGACGAGCTTGGCGTACCCGGGGTCTTTCCACTCTGTAGGTTCCTGCGCCCAGAATGCGCCGAGGATTCCGAGAGCGAGCAATGGCGTCGGCATGGCTTCTTTTTACCCCGCTGCGTCAGTTGGGCAGTCCCACATAGGCGGAAATCGCGAGCAACGGGGAGCAAGAAAGCAGCATAGGAACATAGGAGGCGACCGCCCACCAGATTGCGAAGCGACGGGGGCCCGTAGTGACCTCGATCCGCGCTATCCGCTGAGGCTCGCGAACCAGCGCCAACGAAAGGGCGAGGGGAGGGAAGAACGCCGAAGCTGCGGCCACGTGAGACGAAAACAGCAGGATTCCAGGGTCCTTCACCCTTATCAGACCTTCGATCGCCGCCACTCCTGAGCACCAAATCACCGCGCCCAGCGCCCAAGTCTGCACGCGCAGAACCGCCAGCATGGCAAGCGACCTCCCCCGAAGCTCGCCCTGGGCGGCCAGCCTTAGCCAAGCGAGTCCGACGTGAAGCGGCAACCACACAAGGCCGATCAGGACGATCAGTTTGGCGGTTTCGAGGGTGAGCCAAGGGAACTCGTCGCGAGGGAAGCTCAAGGGATCGAGCAGCCGTTCAAGCCACTTGAGAACCTCCGTCATCGCCTACTACTCGTGCTCGGGACCGGTGCGCGGGACGAACGCCTCCATCACCAACTCACCGGTCTCAGCGACGAACCTACCGCAAGGTCCCCCCTCATGACTCACAGCCAGTTGGGGCTCGTCACCGTCGAACCGGATCGCCGGATGATAGAACGCGGCGACTTCTTCGGACATCTGGTCGATGTAATGCCCGATCAGCGAACGACGGAAGCGGTCCGAAGTTCGGTTCGGGTGGCTTCCATGGATGAGGTTGCCGTGGAAGAACAAACAGTCGCCCGACTTCATGACCATAGGAACTTCCGAGGCCCCTGGGGGCAAGGGCGCGGCGACGTCAGTGAAGCTCTCGGTGAGATCCGCCTTTTCCGTGCAAAGCAGCGGCAGTCGGTGCGAGCCCGGGACGACCGCGAGGCAACCGTTCTCTTCGTCGCAATCGTCGAGGGCCAGCCAAGCGGCGTAGCAGGTTCCTGGACGGGCCCGCAAGTACGTCTGGTCCTGGTGAAGCGCCTGACCCCTCGCCCCCGGAGGTTTGAAATAGAGCATCGTTTGAACGGCGATGGGGAGTTCGTCGAGCAGGTTTGCGAAACAGCCGCCGATTCGGGGCTCGACCACCCAAGCCCGACTCAGCGAGTCCCACCGGTGCATATGGATCATTCTCGGATACTTGAGCAACGGGTCAGAGGACGAAGGATCGACTCCGGGGAAGTCTCCCCAATACTCGCCCTTCCCCCGCAACTCCATGAAGTGATCGATGAACGAGGAGCACTCGTCTTTCGTGAAGAGCGCACGCTCGACCCAGTAGCCGTTTTCTGCCCAAAACTCGCTGCGATCGACACCCGAATTCATGGCTCCAGTATGGCAGGGCAAGCGGAAAGTCCGAGCGGGCCAGCGTGGGCGTGACAAGCTACTCGGCTTGAACCCAAAGGCCCTTGAGATAGAGGCTCTCTGGGAATTGCAGGAGGTAAGGGTGGTCGGGCGGCTGGAGCGTAATGCGTTCGACGAAGAGCCTTCGGCCTCGGTCGCTCGCCGCCATTCGCACTGTCTCCATCAGGGTCTGCAAACTAAGCGCATAGGAGCAACTGAAGACCGCCAATCTCCCACCCTCGGCCAAAACCGGGAGCGAGTGGTACACCAGCTTCCAAATCGCCCATTTGAGGGAGTCGCTTTTTTCCCGGCTCTTGGAGATCGCCGGAGGGTCGATGACGATCCAATCGTAGGTCTCCCTTGCGAGGCCCCCCTCGAGCCAATCGAACACGTTGGCTTCGATGAAGTTCGCTTCGATCCCGTTCGTGTTGGCGTGCGCCTTGGCGAGCCGGATCGCCTCCGGGAGAAGGTCGATGCCCGTAACTCGCGCACCGGCAGCGGCGGCTGAAATCGCGAACGCACCAGAAAAGCAGAAGAGATCGAGGACCTTGTCATTGGGTCGCACGCTCGCCCGCAGCAAGGCGCGGCTCTCACGCTGGTCGAGGTAGAAGCCGGTCTTCGGCCCCGACCGGATCTGAGCGCGGAATTCGAGCCCACCTTCCGTAAGCGGAACCTCATCGGGAGAGGTGCCATAAAGGTCGGCCACCAGCGGCTCCAACCCTTCTTCGAGCCTCCCGGCCATGTCGCTACGCTCAAGGATCGAATCAGGTTCAAACGCCTTGAGCAGCGCTGGCATCCAGGCCTCGCGGAGCCTCTCCATACCCAAGGAGCGCACCTGAACCACCAATCGCTTCCGATAGACGTCCAGCACCAAGCCGGGGACTCCATCCGCCTCCGAAAAAAGAGCGCGATAGGCGTCCGTGTTCCATTCCGTGAGCGGCCGGCGCTTGAGGGCGGACTCGAACCGACCCAAAAAGAAGCGCTCGTCGATCCTTTCGTCGCGGTTCGTAAACAATCGAACCGGAAATCGACCCTCGGGGAGGTAGCTTCCGATCCCGACGAATTCGCCTTGGGACGATTCGATCCGCACGAGGCCACCCGGTTCGAGACCTGGGTCGGCGGATTGGAGATCGCCCCTATGCGCCCAAGGGTAGCCGTTCAGCAGCTTCTTGTGCCGATCCGGCCGCAAGCGAACGTTCCCTTGGGGTTCAAAAGCAGATCGAGTCATGGGCGCCTCACGGCCGAATGAGAATCGTACCTAGGCGCGCCCCACCCATGCTGAGGTCGGAGCGTCCCAGGTAACCTCCGCTCCGATTCGAAACCGGAGAAACCTCGCATGTCCCGTGAAAACCACCAAGACATCCTTATTGGAACCATCGCTCCACCCAAGCCCGATTACCTTCGACAGGTCGTCGAGCACGGCTTTGAGTGCTTCGAGCTGACGTTCGGCCCAGAGGTCGTCGACGCCGATCTGCCTGCTTTGGCGCAAGAGCTTTTGGGCGTGATCGACGGGAGGGCCGTCATCAGTGGCGTGGGCATTTACGGCAACCCGCTGCAGGAAGAGAAGTAGGTTCGGGGGTGGGAGGCCCTGCTTCGGGGCGCCAAGCACTTCGGAGCGAACGTGGTGTGCGGCTTTGCCGGCGCCCTCGAAGACCGACCCGTCGACCAAAGCATGGACAAGTTCCGGGAGGTGTTCGGAGAATTGGCGAGAATCGCCGAAGGAGAGGGCCTCAAAATCGCCTTCGAAAACTGCGATATGGGAGGCACTTGGAACGCCCCGAAGTGGAACATCGCGCACTCTCCGAGGGCGTGGGAAATGATGTTTGACGCCGTCCCGAGCGACGCGTTAGGCTTGGAATGGGAGCCTTGCCACCAGATGGTGAGCCTCATCGACCCGGTTCCTCAACTGAGAAAGTGGGTGGGCAAGGTTCATCACCTTCACGGCAAAGACGCGACCTTGGCGTGGGACGTGATCGAAGAGCGGGGAACAAGGTCGGGCGAGACCTACGTTTGGCACCGCACCCCAGGCTTCGGCGACACCAACTGGAGCGACGTGATCACAATCCTCCGACTGGGAGGCTTTCAGGGCGCGATCGACATCGAAGGCTGGCACGATCCCGTGTACCGCGACGAACTCGAAATGACGGGCCAGGTCTATGCGCTCGATTACCTAAGGGCGTGTCGGGGTGGAGATTTCGTCCCCAACCCGACACAGTAGGTTGCTCCGTTTGCGGGTTTAGTGGTCGTGCTCGTCCGTCTTGGTCTCGGGTTCGAGCGCCTTTCCGTCCGAGTATTTCGCCGGGTCAGCCTCAAACATCTCCGGGCAGCCGCCGCAGCAGAAGTAGTACCGCTTGCCTTCGTAGTCGTAGGTGCCGACAGCCTTGGACTTGTCCTTGATGACCGTTCCCATCACGGGGCAGACGATTTCACCCTTGTCGTTGGTGTAGTCGGCAAGTTGCATCGACCCGCCCGACGGATCGGCGGTGCTTGGGGCGTCTGTCGTTGTCGAACTCGGCGAGGTCGAGGTGGTCGCCGTACCGTCATCGGTGGGCGTGGACTGGGAACTGCATCCAGCTGCGATCCAAAGGGCGAGCGTCGCAAGGGCCGCGATCGAAAGAAGAACTTTCATAGGAATTCCGTATACCTCCGGTGGGAATCGATGAGTCGGGCCAACGCCTGAACTCTGGCTACCGAAACGCAATTCTCGCTAATCGAGTTCCAACGTGCTGAACCGCTTGATCGTGACATCGACGGATTCGGTTAGCACTTGGTAGGCCCAGTGAACCCTTTTTTGAATCTGCTCGGCCTGGCGTTGCTCCTCGGAACGGTCCGGGAACTTCGAGGGATCCGAGCGGGAGTTGAGGCGCTCGAAAGCCGCGCGGATTTCAGGGAAACCGTCCCTCTCTGTGATGCCGAGGAGCCTGCGAGCCGTGGCGATCCGGTCAGCGGCAATCTGTTCGGGAGTTCGGAGCGGCGGCGCTGCTACGGGAGGGGGGTTCCTCATCGACTCCTCCAATTCCGATTCGGCCAGGTCACGCTCGATCTGCTTGATTCGATCCCACTCACGGGAGAGGTGGCCCCGCAATAGGTCATAGGCTCTCTTGGCTGCGCTCATCTGATCTCTTGCCTTGTCAGCGACTCCGCTTCGTCGAACGACTGTTGGAGCGACTTCAGCCTTCGAATTGTATCCGCAAGATCGGAGTCGCCCTCGATAGCCGACCCATCGCGGCTTGCGGAGACGAGGATTCGCGCCTTGGCCTCGGCCAGCGCGGCTTCGGCAAGCCTGAGTTCGGCGTCGATCCTCTGAAGGGCGGCTTCCGCCCCTTCATAATGCTCGATCTCCTGCCGATGCGCCCGAACGGCAACTTCGATCGCCTCGCGCTCCGGCCCTCCGGCTTCGGCCAGTTGCTGTTCGGCCAGTTCGAGCCGCCTTCTCGCATCCTCCTCGCCCCGAACCGCGCTCAAGACTTGATCCCGCAAGTTCAGCAGCCGAATCGCGTGCTCTCCCACCCTTCGCGCCTCCGAAAGCGCCTCGCCGCCTACGACCTTCACGACGGGTTTGTCGGAATGCTCGGACACTACCTTCGCGATGTCGTCGTGCAGGCGCTTGATCGGCAGAAGTCGGGTTCGGTTCTCATTCCGAACGGAATCCAGCGACAGAACGGGGAGCGCGGCCGATTTAGGTCCCGAACGGATCGAAAGCCACGCCGCCACCGCGACCCATCCCACGACCCCCAGAGCCAAGATATCGATGCGCCCGAGCAACACCCCGACGAGCGCGGCCGCCTCGCTCAAAATCGCCATCGGGTGGAGGAAGTACTTCACAGCCTTACGTGAACCGTCAACGCGAAGTCGAGAGTCCTTCCCCCTTTCATACGCACTCGGGGTTCGATCCACGTCGCGGGGGCGACCTGAAACTGGCCCGAAGCGGAATAGAAGTCCGACCCGTCCTTCCAATCCCGGCTCCAAGCGAGTTCGAACGACTTGGCGACGTTGGGCGAGAGTCGCGCCCGAAGGTCCGTCACCACGAGGTCAGGGTCGGCCGCCGTGTGACCCCGATCGAACCACGCCGCTTCGAGTTCGATTCTCCAAATCCCCAGCTTGGCCGCATAGTCTCCGCCAAGCGCTTGCCGGTAGCCCTCTCCCCGCGACTTGAACTCCGTCGGGAGCCGCAATATCGCAAGCGACCCCACATCGATCCCAAAGTGGCGGCCCAACGCGAAGCTGAACCCGACCTTCGACCCCAACCGCCCGATCAGCCCCTCTTGACGCCCCGGCAACTCGTCGCATCCGGCAACCACGAGGGGGATGCCCGCGCCGCTGAACTTCGTATGCAGCCTCACTCCCATCGCCCGATCGTTGAGGATCGCTCCATTGCCAAAGGGGAGCGCCTGCTTGCCAAACCGCCAGTACCCAGGGTCCTCGACGTACATCTCGTCGACTTGGCTCGTATCGCTCGACCCGGTGGGAACGTCGAAGCGCTGCGAGAAGAACGCTTCCAGGCCCGGTTCGAGAAAGAACTGCAGCCCGACCGTACTCAGCCTGCCCAAGCTGTCCCAAGCTTGGAGTCGCCCGTCCCCGCCAGGTTGAACGTAGTACGTGATTCGCAGGTCCACATGGGCGACCACGTCGGGAACCTGCGCGAAAGACGCTGCGGCTGCGGTGAGAGCAACGCCGGCCGCAAGGGATCTCAAAGCCCGAGCCAATTCGCGACCTCCTCGACGAAGCAACCTCGGGAGACCCTCTTCTGCTCGCCGGATTCCATTTGCTTGAGGGTCACCGACCCTTCGGCGGACTCTTCGGGCCCCAAAATCGCCACCACCCGCGCGCCGACCTTGTTCGCCTGGTTGAGCTGCGACCGCAGACTCCGAGCCTCCACATCGAGCTGACACGCGATCGAAGCGGCTCTCAACTCGCCGCAAAGTCGCCACGCTTCCTCGCGCAACGAGTCCTCCGCGCACACCACAAACGCGCTCGGAGTCCCCACTGGCGGCGAAGCGCCCATCGACTCCAAAACGATCAGCGCCCGCTCAACTCCCATTGCGACCCCAACGCTCGGAGCTTCGGGTCCCCCAAGCTCCTTCATCAATTGGTCGTACCGACCCCCGCCGCACAGCGAACTCTGCGCGCCAAGGCGCTCCGAAACGACCTCAAAAACCGTGTCGGTGTAGTAGTCGAGCCCCCGCACGATCCTCGGCTCAACCCGGTACTTCACCCTTTCGAAGTCCAGCAGAGACTGAAGCCGAGCGAAATGCGCCGCAGATTCAGGCTCCAGGAAGTCCAAGATCGAAGGCAGCCCTGCAATGACCTCCGCCGCCTTGGGGTCCTTGCTGTCGAGCAGCCGCAAAGGGTTGCGCTCGACCTTCGCCCGGATCTCAGCGTCGAGCGACCCCAAGTACCCCTTCGCATGGTCGAGGATCGCGCCGCGATAAGCCTCCCTGCACTGGACCCGCCCGATCGAGTTGAGCGAAACCACAACGTCCGACAGACCGAGCCGTTCGTAAAACCCGACCGTAAACAGAATCACCTCGAAATCGGCCTCGGGCGAGGAACTGCCGATCAATTCGATCCCGACTTGGTGCGCCTCCCGCAACCGGCCCTTTTGCGGACGCTCGTAGCGGAAGATCGGGGTCACGTAGCTCAGTCGCAACACGTTGCCGGGAGCATAAAGCCCGTGCTCCATCACGGCTCGCACGACCGGAGCGGTGCCTTCGGGTTTCAGGGTGATGTCGCGGCCCCCTTTGTCGAGGAACGAGTACATCTGCTTCGAAACCACCTCGCTCGTCTCCCCCGAACTCCTCAGGAAAAGCTCGGTGTCCTCGAACGTTGGCGTGCGGATATCGCCGTACCCGAACAACCTGCATTGCTCCCGGAACTCGCCTTCGAGCCAAAGCCACCGGTCGGAGGCGGGCGGAAAGACGTCTTCGGTGCCTCGGGGGGACTGAAACCGCATCGGATTCCCATTTTGCCCCATCCGACGCACCAAGCGATCAGGAAGCCTATTCGGTCCCAGAGTCGCCGCCTGAGATTCGCTGGCGAAGGGCGCGCAAACGGGCGACCGCGTCGGCCGGCAAGGGGTTGACGTTTCCCAGCGCGAGCGCCCCAGCCACCACCACCGCGACCCTCTCCAAGGTCTCCATGCGGAAGTACGCCTCCTCCAAAGTGCCGCCGAGGGTCACAGCGCCGTGGTTGGCGAGCAGAATGGCGTCGTGGCCCCGCGCAAACGGACGAACCTTCGCCGCGACCTCCTCAGACCCGGGAAACGCGAACGGCGCGAGTGCGACCGGACCCAGCACGAAAACCCCTTCGGGCAACACGTCGTCGGGAATCGAAACTCCCGCAAGGGCGAAAGCCGTCGCGGTAGGCGGGTGGGCGTGGACCACCGCCCGGCAGTCGGGCCTCTCGCCATAAAGGCAAAGATGCAACCCGAGTTCGCTCGAAGGTTTCGGCCCAGAGACCCTGGCGCCGCTTTCGTCGACGATCGTAAGGTTTGCCGGATCGAGGTGGCCCTTGCTCGCCCCGGAAGGCGAGCAAAGGATGCGCCCGTCGGCGAGCCTCGCGCTGAGGTTTCCCTCGGCGGCCCCGACGAGCCCACGCTCCCAACACAGCCTCCCCGTCCGGCAAAGCTCTTCCCGCAGCGCCCCCTCATCCATCCTGCCAGGATTATGGCAGTCCGTTCTCCCAGCTAGCGCCCGAATCGGGGGCGTTGCCGCAAGCCGGTCACCCCAAACCGGCAACGGCTCCGATCAAGCAACCGGCACGAGCCGAGTGGGGAGCCCCTGCGAAGAGACTATCGCCGCGCTCGGCGTCTGGCGATCCCGGCCACGCCCAAGAGCAAGGCAGCCATCGTCCCAGGTTCAGGCACGACCGCGTTGTACTCCACCTCGTATGCGCCTCGGTTGTCATCGTACCAACCGGGCGCGCCAGAGAACGAATAGGCGTCCGCGATGCCCAAGAACAAGCGCGTCGCGCCGGTGGGAGCATGGAACTTCTGAAGCGTGCCCGAACCCGTGCCGGTAAGACCGTCGCCGATCCAGAACGTCTGGTTGAGGTCCGGGCTCAGGTCGCTGAAGCTAGTGCCGATCGAAGTGAAGTCGAGGATGGCAGGGCCCGCGCCTGCGGGTTCGGTCGCATCCAGATACACGCCGACAAGGAACATCCGCTTCGGTGCCTTGATGCCGGAAATCCCATCGGTCGATGTGATGTTGGTGCTGCCAGACCCGCCGTCGGGTCCCGTGTTCGGCGTGGACGAACAGCAGTTCGTGAGACCGGTGACGCTCGTGAACTCGAAATAGGCGATGCCCGCTGCGGAGATTTCTACCGCAGGAAGGCCGCCGCCCCCGCCCCCTGGATCGGGCTGAAATCCGTGCCCGGCCGAAAAGATGTTGGCCTGGCCGCTCACCGTTACGGCGCTCGCGATGATCCCAATCGGGGCCAACAGCGAGACCGCGGCCACAAGCCGAAAGAGCCTTTGATTCATGTTTTTCTCCTTTAGAGCCAGCATAAGTGGAAACGGGTATGGACCCGCTCGAACGGTTTCACATTAGCATAGTTCGCTTGCTTTCACCGGAAAGGCTCCCAAAACCCGCATTCTTACGGGGTGAAAGCCGCCCCCGCGCCACGGCCTCAAAGTGGCTCGTACGAAGGAGAGTGTCCATCCTCGTCTCCGAATCAATGAACCTCCCCTTCGCATGAGGGAACAGGAAGACCGGGGGCATGCAGGGAAACAGCGCGCACAAAAACGAAAAGCCCCGGCACAGAGCCGGAGCTTGCGCTCGAGGGCAGGAAAGGCTAAGCCCCTTGCTTCTCGGAGATCTTCGGCGGGACGCCGGAACCACCCTTGGGGTCGAGGATTCTCTGGACGAGGGCGGCGATGGCGTCCCGGTCGGCGTCCGAGGCGCGGGGGATGGGGGGCGTTGGATTCGTTCCCTCAGGGAAGAGGGCCCTCGCCTTCTTTGGGGGCCTCGTTCCCGCTTGGGGGTGGGCCGTTTCCTCCTTGGAGCGGTTCGTCCGCTCCAAGGCGCGATCCGTCTGGTCCTTGGAAAGATTCATTATTTCCAAGGAGCGGCCCATCGGTTCCCAGGAACGGGGCGAGGGGGGATGGGAACGGCCGATCTGTTCCAGGGAACGCTCCTCCTGTTCCTTGGAACGAGCGTCCGTTCCAAGAACCGGTTGGCCCGTTCCGCCCTGCTTTTGGGTCACGAAGGTCATAGGGAGGGCGGCAGCGCTGTCGGCGTCGGAGGCGCGGGGGATGGCACGCCCCGGTTTAGGGGGCCGGCCGGCGCATGAATATGGCGACCGAACCATAGTCTGGACCCTCCACTCCTTGGACTTCCCCGTGCTCAATGTCCACGTTTGGACCGAGTTTGCTGGTCCACTTGCCGGATGGCAATTGACGCGCCGCGTGTGTCGGTATCCCCTTTGTGTCAGCGAAGATTGCAACCTTCTCGAAGCCAGCCTCCAAGGAACCGTCTGGACATCTGCCGTATCCAAGGGTCACATAAGCCTGTTCATATGAACCAAGGGTATAAGCCCGCTGAACCTTCGCCGGCCAAAAATACTGCCCGTACGGGTCAGGCTCCCACCAAGCCGAGGCATCGCGCGCCGCCCAAGCGATGCAGTTGTAATCAGGCGTAGCAGGGCTCGTGATCGCATACCCGGCTTGGGCGAGATTCGGGAACGCTGCCTCCAAAGGGTTCATTCAAGATAGCCCCTTTGACGCCCCCAATCGAGCCAAGCTTTCGTCATATCCGAAAACTTGCCGCGAATTGCGGGTGCAATGGGGTTCTCCCCGCTGATCGAGCGAAGGGCCCAGAACCAATGTGCAGGCTGTACTTCCAGTTCCCTCAGAATAAGAGGGAGTGCTTCCTTGCCCATTCCGATGATCTCCTGATATGCGGGATGGGTCGCCATTTGAAGGGCGGAAGAGAATAACGCCGTCTCGCTTCGCCAAGTAGCGCTGAGCTCTGCGAAGCGCTTGACCGGCGAGACACGGGACACGGGCGCCCAGTAGTGGAACACGATGTCCTGCTCGAGCTTTTCAATCTGATTGGATTCGGCGCTGACGCCAAATCCCGAAAAGGCCTGCCGGCTCGATCTATCAGGGGCAACCACGCTCATCGAAATAACTCCTTGCATCTATCCGTGACGCTGCTGAAAAACACTTCGTTCCTCATCGCTCTCATGGCCTCGAACTCCATCCAGATGCTCGCATCGCCTGGCTCAAAGACCCTCTCAAGATATACGTCGATATCAAAGATGATTGGTATGAATTTCAGGTCTTCTGGGGCTTGGTCGGTGGCCTCCGTGACGATTGCGACGTGCTCCACATGTTGCTTCACCAAGACAAGGCGCATGAAGTACGAAGCCATGGCTTGGGGAGCGCCCGGCGCGATGTCGGGACCCGTCAGCAGATAGTCCTTCATGTCTGCAATGGGCATCGGGACCTCGATCCGGTTGATGTAGCGGATCGCAATTCGGGTGATGTTGACTGGGCGGGCAATCTCTCGATAGATGCCCCAAAGCTCTTTAGCTTCATCGAAGAAGCTCTCCCAGCGATCATAGGGTTTCAGCTTGTTGTGCGTGAACCCATCCAACCGCGCCTGCACGACCTTTTTGCCGTCGTCAGAAGCGAACTGATAGCCAAGAGTGTCCCGAGAAGCGTGTGTGGCAACCGCGCCGGCTTGGCCGACCTGGAAGCCGCTCTGCCACACGACGCGATCGACGCGGTTCGGGTACCGATCTCGGATGGGTTCCTGAAACTTGGCGAGGATGGCGAGGTCAACTTCCGCCGGCAGGTTGACTCGGATGTCCAGCATCGCCTCTGTGATCGGCGCGTTGGGGAAAACCTCCGTTTGCATGCTTCAGACCCGTGGAAAACGTCCTTTTGACAACCAGACGGAGCTTACCCTTGGTTCGTCTCGGCTAGCTTCAACCTGCGTCAGGCGTCGTAGGTGAGGAGCGGAGCCTGCCCTGAGTCCGTCGAAGGGGTTTGGTGGAAGTAGAGGAACTCGACGCGGGCGTCGATCTCGGCTTCCCAGCAGGACACGTCGGCGTTGGGGTCGGCCGCTTTGGCGTCGAGGCATTTCTGGACGAGGGCGGCGATGGCGTCCCGGTCGGCGTCCGAGGCGCGGGGGATGGGGAGATTGGCGATGGACGATTTACGATTGACGATTTGGGATTGGGGACAGCCCGTTTCCTCATGGGAGCGGCTTGGCCGCTCCAAGGAGTGATCCGTCTGTTCCTTGGAAAGATTCAATGTTTCCAAGGAGCGGCCCATCGGTTCCCAGGAACGGGGCGATGGGGGATGGGAACGGCCGATCTGCTCCAGGGAACGCTTCTCCTGTTCCTTGGAACGAGCGTGCATTCCAAGGAACGGCTGGCCCGTTCCGCCCGGCTTTTGGGTCACGAAGGTCATTGGCGAGTTGGCACCTATCGGACCGACGACCCGAGATTCGAGACGATCCGGGCTTCCGGCATCAATTCACAGAGAACGTCGAAGTTCAGGCCAGATCGTTCGGCAACGTCAACTGGCAACTCCCCTTTGAAACGGGCAGCATCCAGGACTTGATAGTGGAGCAGAGACGACTGAGGGGGAAGGTCACCGGGCTCCCGTTGTCTCCACTTCCGAATCGCAATCTCCTTAAATGCACTTTCGACCTGCCACTGCGTAAAGAGACCAAGTGATGCGTTGCGCATCACAAGGGTTTGAACCGATGTATGCCATTTGGCTTTTGCGGGAAGAAAGGCTTCGAGGATTGCGAACCGGGGAGCGTCCGCTTGATAGCCTTCTGCGGGAAGCATGAATGCACCGGCGAAAGCGTTGGCCTCCGCCTCTGCGACAGCATTGTCGGCTGGCTTATCGAAGCGGTGTAACAAGAGGTGACCGAGCTCGTGGCTAAGGCTGAAATTCTGGCGCTGGCGCGATATTGGCTTCGAGTTTAATAGTACGAACGGGCGGTCATCGAACCAAAACGACAAGGCGTCCGACTTGAGCGAGTCGTCCGAATACCAGAAGACGATGACCCCAAACCTCTCGCACAGTTCGAGCACCGAGCTTATGGGTGAGTATCCAATTCGCCAGAATTGTCGCAAGGCGGCCGCCGCCTTAGTTGGGTCCTCCGGCACGTCCCCAAGCGGATCAAGGGACAGGAAGTTCACGTCGGGCAGGTCGAACCTCTCCGCGAGCGCTGGATAGAGATACTGTGTCGCTATGGCCGCAGTCCCAAGGATCTTGTTACGCGAGCCCGCGCCTAGGCTTCGAAGCGACCGAAAGGAAACGGCGTCCCTCTCGATGGGCCTGACTTCTTCGCCATAGAAGAAAGACACCGGAACATCGTAGATCGCTGAGAACCGCTCTAGATATGGGCTGGGATCAATCCGACCCGCCTCCATCTGACGCACGGCCTCGTCGGTCCTGTCAATGGCGACACGGACGGAAACCAAGCTCTTTCCACGCAACTCCCTGGCCAGTCGCAGTCGCGACGGGTGAACTGTCGGCATTCCGTTGCCTCCTAAACTCTAGACGGAGCCGGGGCGCCCAGAGGCGCGGCGATTCCGTCCGAGCCCGATGAGAGGCGGTGGCATTCGGAGTATTCAAGGAGCTTGTTGTCGTCCTGGTCGATCCGGATAATCCCGGCCACCCAAAGATGCGGGTCATCCTCTTCGCTTCGCGGATCGAGGACAAGGAGTGTGACCCTGGCATCGCGGTCGCCCGCAGTCGGGAACAAGTTGCCTTGCGCGACTTTGCCGTAGCCGAGCCGCTGATCGAACTGTGGTCCGCGCCCCGCCGTGCGGATGAATCCTTCGCCTTGGCTTCCGAGGGCAAAGTAGAACTCCATGCCCGTCGCCGGATTTTCGAACCATTCGAGTTGATGCCGCAGTTCCCGGTCGTGCCGGACCGCGAACCCCTGCTCGGAGATCGCCTGAGCCAGCGTGACCATGAACCCGTCCCGCAGGTAGCGGCTCCGCATGCTGGCTGAGAAGCCGCCGGGCACGAAGCGCTTCCGCGTGAGTTCTTGGCCCGCGACGGCGAAGATCGCGTCCTTTAGAGGCCCGTCGCCTCGGATTGCCTCTGTCGTCGCCAATACAACTGCCTGCCGATCTTCCATCGAAACCTCCGAATCCCAATCGCTGTCGAACTCGCTCATTCACGCAGGATACCCCATCTTCGTCGAAAAACCAAGTACTGCTCGCTCAGCCGAAATACAACCGCTCGACGATGGCGTCGATCTCGGCTTCGTACTCGCTCACGTCGGCGGCGGGGTCGGCGGTCTTGGCGTAGAGGATGCGATCAACAAGGCTCTCCAGCTTCGTCTGTTCTTCCGTTGATGCGCTGGGAATTGGAAGGTCGCGGGTTTCCTTCAAGACAATCTTCGGGAAATCGTCCCGATGGGCGACGTTTGAGCGCTGAAGGAATATCCACGACATCAGAGAGCTATTTATGCAGGCGAGCAAAAACTTCAAAGGCGGACCGCCGGGAATCGGCAGAATGGTCTGCATCGATTTGTTTGTAACAAACTCTTCTTCCGCGTAAGTCGCCTGGAGCCGGAATTGTCGGCTGATTAACTCGCGAAGCAAGATGCGGGGACCCATAAAGTAACGTTCGGGCTTGGGTTCTGCAAGCGTGTCATCGAATGCGATGAAGCGGATGGGGCCCCGATCAAGCGAGTATCGCCGGACGGTGCCTTCGAATGCAGGCCGGAACTGGGTCCCGGTCGGTTTGTTGGTCAGGCTGAACGGTGTCACGCCACGCTGAATGTCGGAAAGATCGCCAAGACGGCGAGCACTCTGTTCAATCTTTCTGATCCGGCTAATGACGCTGGAATCTGCGCGCGTGAGGAATAGATCTTCGCCCGTGGAAAACCAGCTTGCGACATCGACAGTGGCTGAACCGCGCTCAAAATCCTCTCTGGCCGCAATCTTCTCTCGCTTTTCAAAGTTCCGAAGCCGCGCGAGGCATGAGCTTTCTCTCGGCCATCCTGTTGGGGTCGCTCTACGCGATGCGATGAGGATCGTGGTATCGACCCACGCGGCTGCAAAGATGTCATATGGGAGATTTACAAAAAACCGCGGATCAGTCTTCGATGCGACGAAACGTCGCAGCGCGCTGAATCCAGAACCTGAATACCAGCCAGAGGCTACGATCAACGTCAACATTGCTTGCGGGCGCAGCATCTCAACCCCGCGCTCGATGAAGCAGCCGAAAAGGTCGAAGTCCCTGCCGCTGGTGGTTTCATAGTTGGATTGGAGAATCCTCACTATTTCAGCGCTCTGCCTCCGAAGCACATTTCTAGACACGTACGGCGGATTCATGATTACGACGTCGAAGCCGGGCTGGCGGGTGTTGGGGTCGTCGAGGAAGACGTCGAAGAACTCGACCTGCCAATGGAAGTTGGCGGAGTTCTTGATGGGGCTGCCGGTGACCTTCTCCCTCAGCTCGGCGAGCTTGGCTTCGAACTTCGCCTTGACCTCGGCCTTGGCCGGGCCGTGGGAGTCTTGGTAGTTGGCGCGGAGCTTGCGCAGCGCGTCCACCGTCTCATCCAGTCCCTCGAAGTCCAGCCCGCGCTGGACCTTCGACCAGTCGATCGGCTGCGAGGGGTCGGGGCCGAGGAGGCTGTCGCCGGTCTCGATCTTGTATTCGAGGTTGGGAAGTGGTTGCGGCGTCTCGCCGCTATCTTCCACCAGCAGGGTCAGCCACAGGCGCAGCATGGCGGTGTTGGTGGCGAACGCCTGGAGGTCGACGCCGTAGATGTTGTTCTCGATGATCCAGAGCTTGCGCTCGTGGGCCTCTTTTGCGGGGTCGTCGCTGAACTTGCGGTCGCTGCGGCGGAGCTTTTCGAATAGGGCGTAGAGTTCTTGGAGCATGCCGAGCAGGTAGGCGCCGCTGCCGCAGGCGGGGTCCACGACCTTGATGGCTTTGAGGGCTTCGAAGGCTTGGTTGCCTTCCTGGTTGGTGAGGGTGGAATCGTCGTGGTCGTACACGAGGGCGCGAGCTTTGGCTTCGGGAAGTTCCCTCACCCCCGAGGGGCGAGGGGAGGTCAGGTAACCCACCAGCGCTTCCCGGCACATGAACTGCACGATCTCGCGGGGGGTGTAGTAGCTGCCGGTGTCGTGGCGCTTGGTGGCGATGGTCAGTTGCTCGAAGATCTTGCCGAGGATTTCAGGGTCGACGGCCACCTGGACGTCGAGGGGAGTGCTTTCTTCGACGGTGAACAGGTAGCGGTAGAGCAATCCTTCCGCGCCGACGAGACGGTCGAATACTACGTCGGGGAATTGAACGGTAGGGTCGGCGAAGCGTGAGTCGTCCTCGAATAGGCCTCCGTTCAGGTAGGGCACCGTGCCTATGATCGGCTTCGCGACTTCGTGAACCTTGTCGGAGATGGGGTGGTTGACGGCACCGAAAAGGGCGTTAAGGCGCGTCGGCCAAAGCGGTTGATTTGAGTCGCGGGCCTTCTCCCAAAGGGCCTGCAGGTAGTCGTAGCGGCCGTCGATCCTCATCCATCCCTTTTCTTCGACGAAGCGCAGGAAGATGAGGCGGTTGAAGAGGGTTTGAACGAAGAGGCGGCGCTCGTTCTCGTCTGGGAACCGGGTCGCGACGGAGTCGGAAGTATCGAAGAAGAGTTCGCTCAACTTGGTGAAGAACTCCTTGGTAAGCGTCTCGACGCTGCACGCTGCGAGCCATGCGTCGTAAAGAGCACGGAAGGTCGTGATGTTGCGGCCTCGGTTGAGATTGGCGAACGTAAGCCTTTCGAGGATGTCGATGTGGGCGCGGTGGGGCTTGGCCAGCCGGATGTCTTTAACGATTGCGATCTTCTTTGCGAGGATGACGTCCTTGGCCGCATCGACCTTGCTTTGCCTTCGGTCGATGACTGCGAGCGACGCCAGCCCACCGTGGCGGAAAAGCACGATGGCAGGCATGAGGAAGAGCCGGTTGAGGGTCCGGGTGATTTGGGCCAGCCTCGTGCGCGTCCACTGTTCGCCTTCGAGATCGATGGCGAGGAACAAGAACGACTCGATCTCGCTTTCCTCGTAGTCTCCGTGTTCTTTGGTCGCTTCACGCGCCTTAGCGAGGTCGTGCACTTCGGCGTCCGTGAGTTGGAAAAGGAAGGCCGCCCCGCGCCAACGCTCGATCTCTGCCTTGCCCGGGTCGAGGTCACTGTGCCCTTGGCTGAAGAAATCCCAGAAGCTCGTTGGATCCGTTGGCAAGTCCTCGAACGTGCGAGTGCTGCGGTAGCCGAGGGCATCGAAGAGGGCTGCGCCGGCGGTGCGGAGGTCTTGGTCATTAAGGTCCCGAAGGGCGGTTAGAATATCCTCTTTACGGCTCATGTTCGATCGGTGTCCTTCATGATGACGAGCCAGGTGATGAGTTCGAAGTCGTCGACCGATTTGAACTGCCTCGACGCGTCGGGAAGCCGCCCGCCCCGGCTGGAGAGCAGACCGGCCACGCTGCGTTTGGCGAACTGGGAGACGGTGGCGTCGACGGCCTTCTTGAGGAGGTCGCTGTAGCGAGTCATGTCCTTTCCGTTTTCGGTCTCGCGGTTGAAGGCGTTGCACAGGTCCTGGATGGCTTCCGCCTTGCCCAGGCAAAGGTCGCGGAAGAGGTCGAGGACTTGCTTGGGTTGGGCGAAGGTAAATCGGACGTCTCCGGTGTCGTGGACATAGACGAGATAGTACGGCTGGATCGGGTTGACGGCTTCGGTCCCCTCGGTGTCCCCCAGGTGGCGCAGGCAGAAGATCACTCCAGGTCGAACCCAAGGATGCTCTTCGCCGACGGGAACGACGCCATAAAGCCCGAGCGGGGCATCGCGCAAGGCCTTCTTGTTCGCCTCGATGTAATTGGCGAGTTCCATACGAAAATCGTCCAAGGTGAACTCGTTGAGCGAGGGCATCTCTCGGAAGTCCTCAAGGTCGAGGATTTCGTTTTGGAGCTTGAGCAGTTGCTTATCGCGGTACTTGAGGTCGGTAGCGATGAGACCTTCGAGTTGCTTTAGGTCAAGCAAGTTGTCCTCTGCGGTCGCGGAGATGTCGACTAGGGCCATGCGCGCCTCAACCCGGTTCTTGAGGTTGATGTATTGGTTGAGATCGGGCGTCGGCCAGAAGTTGACGAGGCTGATCTCGGAGTGCAGGCTGCCGATACGGTCGATGCGCCCGAACCGCTGGATGATCCGCACCGGGTTCCAGTGGATGTCGTAGTTCACAAGGAGGTCGCAATCTTGAAGGTTTTGCCCTTCAGAGATGCAGTCGGTTGCGATGAGGATGCTGATCTGTTCGCCTTGAGGCATCGAGCGCATCTTCTCGCGATTCTTGGCCCGTGGGGCGAAGTTGGTGAGGATTTGATTAAAGTCGGGTTTACCGAAAGTGGTTCGGCTCTCTTTTGCGCCGCCGGTGACGATGGCGATGTGGACTCCCAGTTCGTCGCGCGCCCAAGGCTCGAGGTTCGCGTAGAGGTAGTCGGCCGTGTCGGCAAAGGCTGCGAATACGATGACTTTGTCGATCGGTTCGCCTTCCTTGTTCTTGCTCGGGTTCTGGATCTTCTGCCGGATGATCTTCTTGAGTTCGGCGAGTTTCGCGTCGCGGTCTGGCGTGACTTTGGCGGCTTGGTCTCGTAGGCGTTCCAGTTGTTTACGGTCGTCCTCGAGGTCCTTGAGCCACTTCTTGACGTCGAGATGCTCCATCTGATAGCGGAGTGCCTTGCCCACCTCAAACGCTCCGGCGAGTTCCTCGTCTTCGAGGATAGACCCTTCGGGGGCCTCTGGCATGACTTCGGCGGCCTCGGTGAGCTTGTGATCCAGGAACCTCCGAAGTCGTTCTTCGAGGTCCTCGATCTTCTGGACGGTTCGCGCCATCGTGATCTCGAAAGACTCGATGGAGCTTTCGAGACGCTTGAGGAAGTTGACCTTCATCATTGCGATGAGGAACCGTTCTCGGTTCTCTTGCTTCATGTTTCGAGCAGCATGCTCGTAGGTTCTCTGGTGCGCTTCCAGGACATAGCGGTATGGATTGTAAAGCGATAAGCGGTACTTTTCGATGCTCTGGCTCAGGGCGTCGTAGGACATGAAGTCGCGGTTCGCATCAATCTCGGCGTAGATGGAGTGCGGTTTGTTGCGCTCTGGGAATCCGCCGAGCTGACGGAGTGAGTATTCGTAATAGCGCTTGATGTGCTTTCGGGAGCGGGCGATCGTCAGTTCGTCGAGGAGCGTGAAGAAGGATGCAGGAAGCCGCTCCAGGAGGACTCGTGCGTCCTTATCGTCATGCCCTTGCGCCCAGTTCAGGAATACCCTTTGGGCGGCGGCGAGAGTTTCCTTGATACTGGCGATCGCGAAGGAGTCCTTGAAGGCGTCGTCTCTTCCTTCCGTGACGAAGTAGATTTGGTTGCGCAGGTCTTTGAGGTCGTTGTTGACTGGCGTCGCCGAAAGCAGCAGGACCTTGGTCTTGACGCCAGCCTGAAGGATGTCCTCCATGAGCCTCTCGTAGCGGCTCTTGCGGATGACGTTCCCTTCTTCGTCCTTCTTGCCTCGAACGTTGTTCCGGAAGTTATGGGATTCGTCAATGACGATAAGGTCGAAGGCACCCCAATTGACGTTGGCAAGGTCTATATCCCCGGAGTAGCCTCCGTCGCGTGAGAGATCGGTATGGGCAAGGACGGTGTAGGCGAACCGGTCCTTTCGGAAGGGGTTGAGTTCGCTGGCGGTGTGGGCTTGATAAACGGTCCAGTTATCCTTGAGTTTCTTCGGACACAGGACGAGGACGGACTGGTTCCGCAGTTCGTAATACTTGATCACCGCCAGGGCGGTATAGGTTTTGCCGAGGCCGACACTGTCAGCAAGGATGCACCCGTTATGAGCGTTGATCTTGTTAATCGCCCCCTTGACTCCGTCGCGCTGAAAGTCGAAGAGAGCCTTCCAAATCTCCGTTTCGACGATTTCGAGGTTGAGGAACCGCTGGCTCTCCTCTTCTCGGTCGAGCAGGAACTTCTCGAAGATGTGGTAGAGCGTCTTGAAGTAGATGAACTCTGGCGCGTGGTCGACGTAGATTTGCTTGAGGTACTCAAGGACCTGGTCCTTGACGTCCTCGACGAGTCCTTCGTCATTCCAAAGCTCGTCAAACCAGGCCTTGAGGTCGGAAAGTTCTCGCTTGCTGTCCACGACGATATTGAGTTCGATGTTCGGGCTGGAAGATGCGCCAATGCCTCTCTGTGTAAAGTTCGAACTTCCGAGGATCGCTTCCTGCGTGGTGCCCGTGTCGATGTGATATAGTTTTCCGTGCAGAAGCTGACTATGTCTTATCGACCGAATGTCGACCTTGTCTTGTATCCACTCCGCGCAAGCACGCGCGATCAGCTTCTGCTCTAGACGATTGCCAAGCCTGATCTCGGAGTCCTCGATTTGGAACGCCTTCTTATCCGTCTTGCTTGGATCAAGGTTGGAAATGAACTTGGGTTCGCCAAAGAGGAAGCGGAGGTGCTTAATCGAGTCGAGCTTGGCCGCGAGAGCCCAATAGGCGTAGATTGTGAAGTATGCAGAAACAAAGGAGAGATTGGAGCCGGACCGAATCTGATCGGAAAGAAACTCGAACACCGACCCCCGAGCGCGGTTATCGCGTATTCCCGAAACACTCGCGGATGAGTTCTCTGGCACAAGGGCCGCTTGATATGATTCCGGGGCTGGGGTGGATCTCGGTTGCTCTTGCATCACATTGCTTGCCTTTGGGCTTCTACCAGCGTTCCATGGACCCTTCAGTATAAGCCAGGTGGGGGACGGTTGACAATGCGGGGCGGGGGGCGTTGGGTCGTCGGGGTAGCTTGCCGCTTGCCCCACGGGGCCCCTGACCCCCGGCCGGGCGAAGGAGCGGGGAAGGGTTCCTCCGCTCCCCCGTTGTAGGCACAGGGATCGAGGGGGCGGAGGGCTCCGGCCGCCGTGCAGTCAGAGGGGTCAGAGCGAGCGGTGGGCATCAGGCGAGGTAGGGACTTCCCTGCCGAGAGCGCTCTTGAAACGTGAGGCCCTGGTGGGCCAGGTCTAACGTTCGAAAGCTCGTTGCCGCTTCTCGGAGGTCTCGGCTGGTCAGGCATCCCTCCGGCCCGCTATAGAACAGCACCTCGACCTGAAACCCCAGTTCGACCAGTCGGCGCACCGAGGGAGCGTAATCTTTGTCGCCCGCGAGAAGCACGATTCGAACCTGATCGGGTCGGTACCGCGCCGTGACTTGTCCGAGTTCGAAAGTGAGCATCTGATCGACCCCCCGCTCCCGCGAGCCCGCTTTCATCGGGATCTCCCTCAGCTCGAACCCTGCCTTTTCGGCGTAATGGAGGGTCGGATCAAGGCCCGGGTGCGCCCCCGACACGAGCAGCGGCGGCGACAGGAACGGCTCGTACTCCATCTGCAGCAAGTGCATGAGGCGGTAAAGGTCCACCCGAACCGACCCGTCGCCTCGATCGAGTTCGCATAAGGAACGCGCAGAGACTTTTTTGCGGCGATAATAGAGTTCGAACCTTTTTGCGGTTTGAAAGAGATTCGCCCCATCTACGATTACAAAAGTTTGGGAAGATTTTCGGTGGGTCACGCCTCCATGATTGGAAGCCATATGGTTTTCTAAGGTCTTCATTGTGTTCTCCTTGGGATATGATTGATCATGTCGTTTTGTCGGTTCCAATATGAATGTAGTTTCAAAAGTCTTATTCTATCGAGGATTTTGGATTTCCAATTATCAAAGCGATTGGATCTTGTTTGTTTGAAACATATTATCGATTGTATTTGCTCTTAGTTCAAATGGTTAGTTTCTATGTTCTGTCCGTTGTCTCAGCTTCACCGAGAAGCTATGCTATGAGTTTTAGCACCCGTTGGACGCCTCTGTCAATACTTTCTCGCGGAAATTTCGTGATGTTCCGATAGGGTGCTCAGAGTGTCGCCTACGTAATCTTGCTACTGTGCTGATGAAGTTGGGTTCGTTGCGTTTGATTATAAGGGGCCGGCGTTTCTCCCGTTCAAGTGCGATGCCTTAGTCGCGGGCAGAATGCTGATTCCACGGCCCATGGCGCCCGTGGTTGCCCGAGATCTCGTTTGCGGCTGATTCAGTTCTTTCGGGGCTTGCGCGGGCAATGGCGAGCTTCTGGGCAAGAGCAGTCTGGGAGCTAGCGGAGGCTTTGAGGCTGGGGGCGGGTGTTTTTTGGGAGTTGGGTGTCGCCCTGACAGGGCTCGGAGGCGAACCTGCGATGGGTTCCAGGGCTTCGCCCTTCGCTTTAGGCTTTCGGCCCGTTGGGCCTGTGGGGACATAGGTTGAGGTGGTTTTGGGCCACGGGTGCGAAAGCCGCGCTTTTCGGCCCGTTGGGCTTTTTGGGCGTTCGGTTGAGGTGGTTTTGGGCCACGGGTGCGTTCTTCGTCAGGGGGTGATCGGAGGGTTTGCGGTGGGGCGTTCGCTTCGTCGCCAGAGGCGGTCGGAGGGTCCGCGGGGGCGTTTGGGTTGTCTGTGGAGGTAATGAGATGGTTTGCGGACGTCTTCCGATTGTCGGCGGAGGCGTTCAGATTGTCGCTGAAGGCGTTCAGATCGTCGGCGGAAGTATTCCGATTGTCAGTGGAGGCGTTCCGATTGTTGACGAAGGCCTTCAGATTGCCCGCGGACGCGTTCAGATAGTAGGCAGACGTATTCGGGTTGCCTGTGGGGAGCTTCAGATTGTTGGCGGAGGAGCTCAGATTGTCTGCGGGAGGGGTTTCGGTAGCGTGCTTGGGGTCGAAGCTGGGCGGCGCTCCCGGCGATCGGGGAGATGCGGGCGCACCGCATGGGCTAGGTGTCGCCCTGACAGGGCTCGGCGGCCAACCTGCGATGGGTTCCTGGGCTTCGCCCTTCGCTTTAGGCTTTCGGCCCGTTGGGCGTTTGGGCACATACGTTGAGGTGGTTTCGAGTCCCAGGTGCCCAACTCACGGCCAGTGGGCGAGGCGGGCGCAGCCGCGCGGAGGTCTCAGGTGCGAGCGGTCGGGTTTGGGCGCTTTGCGCGATACGCTTTTGGGCAACCTCTGCATTTTGTGGCTTCGATCTGCGAAACCTGTCGTATAATGGTTTTACGGCCACGTGCCGTTTCTGCTGGGGGAGCCCGAAAGGGCTGAGAGTCCCGCCAATCGCGGGAGACCCTTCGAACCTGAACCGGTTAGCACCGGCGTAGGAAAGCGGGAGGCTCGACGCGCGAGCAAGGGTCGTTCCGCCTTTTCGCGGAACGGCCCGCTTGGCTTTTTGGAGGAACCACCTATGAAAAGCACAAGACAACGCTCGGGATTCACGCTCATCGAGCTCCTCGTCGTCATCGCCATCATCGCGATCCTTGCGGCGATTCTGTTTCCGGTTTTCGCATCGGCCAAGGAAGCCGCCAAACGCACCGCTTGCCTGAGCAACTCGCGGCAGATGGGGATGGCGATCATGCAATACGTTGCCGACTACGACTCGACGATGCCGATTCACTACGCTTACAACAGCGTGCCGCCCGCTGGGCAGCCCGGGCACAAGGGGGTGGAGGTGATTCTGGACCCTTACACCCGAGGCGGGGGGCGGGGGCTGGCGGTTTCGCTCAACGCGATCTTCCGTTGCCCGCTCGATGCCGGGGGACCCTATACGTCGCAGGACGTACCCGGCAGCACGAGCTATTGGGACGCTTATGGAAGCAGCTACAGGTTCACCAAGTGCATGCTCTCGGTGGTTGCGGGCGAGTCCAGCAGCAACAACGTGCTTCGGGACTATACGGCGATCGTGAACGAGAGCGCCATCGAGTTTCCGGCCGAATCGCGGGTCTTGCGAGATGAGATGTTCGCGGTGTTCGATCGGGGCAACACGCCGGACGCTTGCGACAGGTACGGCTATGACTGCGACCCGCCTTACAATTACTATCGCAGGTGGCATTCGACTGGGGGGAACATGGTGTTTGCCGATGGGCATGCGGCTCATATCTCCGGGACGGCGCGGTTCGACCAGTCGAGGGTTTCGCCCAGCGGAGAGCGTTCGGGCGACCCGCATCCGTCGGAAGGGACTTGGTATTGGGCTTGCGACTAGCGCGCGTCTCAGGAGTCGCGCGTCGCGCCCCTGCAGCCTGGGCGGCAAACGTGAGCTAGATTTGAGGGCTCTTTCCATCGCTCGGACCCTTTGGCCCGTCGTGCCTCGGGAGCCGATTCGTGAGATCACTCCTGACTCCTCGTAAGAATCGTCGCCGCGCCTCTTGACAAATGTTTGCGGGCTCGGTATGATGCCATCGTCTCCAAAGGGATCACTTTTTGTCTACTCTTTGGAGCGAGGAGTGTTGCGATGAGGCATTGGAGATTCGTGGTTTCTTTTGTAATGGCGTTCAGTGTTTGCGCCGGCGTGTTGGCTCAGGAAATGGAGCCGCCAGCCGAGCTCAAGAAGCTGGAGTGGATGGTCGGTAGCTGGGAAGGCTCGACCAAGTACAACATGGAAGGCATGGAGATGGAGTCGAAAGACACCATGGACATTCGCTGGGACGGCCAGTTTCTCCGGATCACGAACGTGGGCGATATGGGCGCGATGAAGATGACCGAGACCATGTTCATCAGTTGGGACGCGGGCTCGAAGAAGTACAAGTCGTGGTCGTTCACCAACTTGGCGCCCATGCCCCGGATGGAGACGGGGGAGTTCTTAGGCGACAAGTTCGTTTCGGTGAGCGAGCCTTGGTCGGTGCCGGGCATGGCGGAGGCGACGGTGAGCCGTTTCACGCTGACGAGGAAGAGCGCCACCGAGGTGTCGTTCCTTCTTGAGTTCAAGGAAGGCGACAAGTGGACGAAGGTCGGCGAAGGCTTGGCTAAGAAAAAGAGCGGTTAGGGCGGGTTAGGCGACGGGTTCGTACGGAACCTGCGAGCACGGACAGCGCACGGAGCGTGTGTTTCGGGCGCTGTCGTCCTCTCAGCTTCGTTTTCAAGAAATACGTGTTATGATGTAGCAATAACATTCACATTTCATTGCACTTCTTGGGTGCGATTGGGACATCTCAGAGCCAGGGCACCGTTGGGCATCGTAGGTCCGGCACATGGCGGTAGTTCTTGGGGGGAGGGACTCAGTTGATTCGGTTGTTACTTGCATTAGGCGCGATTTCGGCTTGTTCGATAGCCGGGGCGGCCGTCCTGTGGGATCAGCCCTATGACGGCGCAAGCGAAGCGGCGCTTTCCCAAACGATGTCGGACGCGCCGACGCTTTCGACGTATGAGTTCGACGACTTCGAGGTCGGCTCGCTTGGATGGCGCATCGCGCAAATCCGAATTCGAGGCAGGGAAGGGATTTCTCCGCCTGGAGACCCCACGCACAACGTAACGGTCCGCTTCAGAATCCAGTCAGCGGCGAACGCCGTCTTTCCCGGAACGGTCTTTGCCCAGTTCGACTCCGCCAGTTCGTACGAGGGTCCTGACCTGCTTTTTGGAGGCCTGGACATCGAGTTGGCTCCGGGGACATATTGGCTGACGGCAAGCGTGGATCGCCCCCTGGTTCCAGGCGGCCAGTGGTTTTGGCTTCGGACCGCGGCGACTCAGAACGGCTTGGAGCATCGTTTTCATAATCCGGGCGGCGGATTTGGCTTCGGAACCGATCCGATCCCCGGATCAATGGTCTTTGGAGATGCGGGCGACCTGAGTTTTCGAATCGAAGGCGCGATCGTTCCCGAGCCAACGGCCTTCGCAGGCTTAATGCTTGGAGTGGGCTGGATCGTGAGGAGGAGGGCAAGATGAAGTTTCGGCTTGGCTTTGCGCTGGTTCTCGGAGCGATCGCTGCTTGCTCGAACGCTTATGACACGGGCCACCACGCCAACCTGACACGCTCGGCGATGTGGGATGAGGGCTTTTCCGTGGACGCTCGGGATAGCGTGATCGTATACAACTGGCTAACGGATTACTTCTCGAACTCCCCCACGGCGGGGCTGAAACCGCATCTTGGAAAGCTTCACTTCGACAACCTGTTCTCGACGCAAGAAGTAGCCAACTACTGGGGCCGGTTGGTGCAGAACACCGCGGCCGCTTGTAAGGCGTATGGCAAGGCAGGCGACTTTCTCTCGCTCCTAGCGATTATGGGAATGTCGCTTCATGCGGTCCAGGACTTCTATACGCACTCCAACTGGATTGACTATTATCCGCAGTGTCCTGACGGGGGACTCCATACGGTCACATGGTTCGATGATCCCGATCGGATGAAGAAGGCGGTGTACACGGGGGGTTATCCAAGTGACCCGGTTCCGACGGGCGCGATTGAGCTTCATGGCGCCTATTTCGATGGACTGAACAAGGATTCCTATTTCAATCCCTATTGGATGAACGGATACGTCGCCGCATATAAGGCGTCAAGGCAGTGGATCAAGGCGATGAGGTCTTGGTTCAACAACGAGCCTCGCTGGCTGGCAATGTTAGGCTACACGATCACTAACGTAAACCTTCGCAACGAGTTGAACGCCGACTTGGAGGCTACCTACGGAATATCGGCCTGGGTCCTCCTGCCTGTGGGTCCTCATCGACATGACTTCGCTCATGGGAAGTGGAAGGGGTACGGCAGCGGCGATGCCGCGCTCTTTGCCGAGTTGTTCGGAAGGTGGGGACCTTCGACTTCGTTTTTCCAGGCTGCGTTCACTGCTCGCAACACGCACCGCAAACTAACGGACGGGCTTCGGGGCGACCTGCCACCTACTGCCGCGCCGACACCGCCTCCAGCGCTTGCCGTGGGTGCGAGGGGGGTATTCGTCCGCACCAAGTTTGTGGCCGAACAACCGGGTGGAAGGGGAGATCCGCCAGCGGATCCGTTCACTAATCCCGACTATCGAGGAAGCGTCTCGTTTAATGGGTTTGAGTTCATAGAGGCAACCCAGGTTAATTCCAGGGACGTCGAACCTGCCTGGAACTCGGTGGAGTTCTACAAGAACGCGTACCGAACCGCGAAGATCGAGTATTGGCTCTACGATGAGGACTTGGGGCCGTTTTCAGCGGACGATCTGGTCGATATTCACCCGACGGTGGGGAAGTACAACGCGGCTTTCAACATTGATCTAGGAACTTCGCGTATGTCCGGGGACATCGTAGGGCTTCATAACACCCCCGCCACCGCAGCCGTGTTGGGAGGAGTCCGGCCCGATCGCCCTCGGGCGACGATCTCGTTGTATGGGGGCGCTTTCCCTCTCAAGGACACGAAATGCGAGGGCTACAGAACGGTCATCATCAATATCGAGCGAGTCTTGGCACTCAATAACTTCGATGGACCATTCGGAAGAGCCGACTTCTACTCGCGGGTTGTCGGGCCCGTCCACGACGCAGGGACCATGTATATCCTCGACAACAACGACGCACGCCCGATGTGGTTCCTCAGGTGGCAGATTCCCAACGGAGTTCACTCGTTCGAACTGAGCATCTTCGACCAGGACGGCGTGGAACCGTGGCCGAACCCGACGACCGACGATCAAGCGGACATCAACCCGAAAGCAGGGCGGTCCTTGAGCTTCAAGGTGGATACATTGAATGGCAAGGTCAGTGGCGATGTGGCCGGTGCCGTCGGGGGCGCATTCGTCGTCCGAGGTAACACTTCGCCGAGGGCCGAAGTGACGTTTCGAGTGATCGTTCGATAGTGGGTTCCTGCAGAATTCGGAGGAATCCCCGCGAAGTTCGCCCAAGCGCTTCCCCTAGACCGCGCGAAAGTCGTATGCTAGAGATTGTGCGGGGCAAAACGCGATGATCCACGAAGTCGATGTCACCCTCAGGGAACTCCTGCTTGGCGAGATGAAAGCGGCGGGCGCGAAGTTGCTCAAGGACGCCGCGCAGGTGGGATTCGGGCTGCCAGGCGAGGTCAAGGGCGATTCGGCGAAGTCGCCCCAGGTGAACCTGTATCTGCACGACGTCAGGGAGAATTTGAGCCTGAGGGACGAGTCCATCAAGGTCGTTCGCAACGAATTCGGCGGCGCGATCGGCAAAGTCCCCGCGCCCATTCGGCTCGATCTATCCTATTTGGTCACCGTCCATGCGGGAGGCGATTCCTCCGTCGAGCATGAGCTTCTTGCCGAGGTGATTTCGGTCTTCATCCGCAACCGGTGGGTTCCGGAAAGGTATCTCACCGAAGGTCTGAAGCCGTTCGGCAATTCCGCCGTCATTGTGAGCGTCGCCCAGTCCGACCACCCGAGCCAGTCAGACCCCTCAAGCCTGTGGTCGGCTCTGGGAGGGCAGGTTCGCCCGATGCTGGGGCTCGTGGTGACGGCTATGTTCAACCCGTTCGAAACCAAGCTCGTGAAGATGGTGCGGGAAGCGATCGTCGGGATCGGAGTCGGAACCCCGCCGCAGGGTCCGGATCGCCCCCTCGACCTCAAGACTACTCGCGTAAGCGCGGCGGGCATCGTTACGAGGGGCGAAGACGATCTTCCCGAACCGGAGGTCGTTGTGTCGGTTGCGGGCAGGGAAGAGAGGACGACGACCGATGAGCGCGGGTTCTTCTGCCTACTCAACCTGCCACCGGGCAAACACACGCTCAGTTTTTGGAAGCGCGGCTTGAAGGTGAAAGAGGTCGCCGTCAACGCTCCGCCTCCGGGAAGGCCGGACCTGCTCGACCCGATCGGGGTCTCGCTCGACGAGATGTCGGACAAGGAGCGGCAGGACGAGCAGAAGGAATTGGCGCGCGCGGCGCAAGGCGGACCGGGGATCCACGAAACTCTGCGGAAAACCTCGGTCACCATCACGGGCCGCCTCCGGTACTCCGACGGCCGGCCTGCAGCGTATATCCCGGTCAGCGTGGGCGACAAGTCGTCGATGACGGATGGGGAGGGCTTTTACAGGTTCACCAACTTAGCGCCCGGGCCTCACAAGGTGCTCGCGCAGGCTCCCGGCCAAGACCCGGTCGAGGTGGCCGTCAAGGACGGGGCGGCGACGCTGCCCGCAGCGGCCGGCAAGAAGTAAGAGCTGGGAGTTTTCGACGAATTGATAAAATGTCGGCGATTCCTCCTTTACTTGCTGGTAAATACGCTGTAGAATGCAGTAGGAATCTTCCTCGAGCCAGGCGAACCTACCCGACTCGAGGCAACCCAAAGAGGAGGGATGAGACATGCCTGAGTATCTAGCACCAGGCGTATTCGTCGAAGAAATCGACGGCGGCAGTAAGCCCATCGAAGGGGTGGGAACCAACACCGCCGCGTTCGTTGGATACGCAAAGAGCGGCGAGTTTAACAAGCCGATTTTCATTACCAGTTGGACCGACTTCTGCCGGGTTTTCGGGGAAGACGACGAAGCGATCTTGAAGGCTCTCGCCGATGAGACGGGTCGCAGCGCGAAGGAGCTTCTGCAAGCGAAGCGCGTTGCGAGAAAGGGTCTCATCGAGTTCGCCCAACGGACCGTCGACGAATTGGCCAAGGAAGCGAAGCGCACGGGCCGAGACGACGTGGTGAAGGGGTGGGCCGACTTCGTTCGGAAGTACTCGATTCCGCTGTCGAGTTCCCCCTACATCGATGGGAGCTACCTGGCGTATGCCGTTCGAGGTTACTACGACAACGGTGGCGGCCGAGCCTACATCGTCCGCGTGGCGCGCAGATCGGACCTCGACATCTACAACTACGAGCCTTCGCGCAAGGCGATCGCGGGCGGGAGCCCCGCGACGACCGAAATCGGCGGGTACGGCTTCAAGGCCATCGAGCCCGGTGAGCGCGGCAACGACATCAAGATCGAGGTCACGCACGTCGGGGAGGCAGACGGGTTCACCCTGAAGGTCACGCAGGGCAGCAAGTCGGAATCCCACGGCTCGCAGAAGGACCCGTTGACGCCCGCTTCGGCGGCCCAAAGCGTCAACGAGAAATCGAGGCTGATCGAACTCGACGCCACGACCGTCACCGCGACTCGTCCGGTTGCGGGAGAGTTCCAAATGTCCGGCGGCGCAACCGCTTCGGCGACGGCGCTCGCCTCGCTTCCGATCCACGCCGAGCTTGCCAAGGTCGTCCCTGAGGACTTCGTGGGCAACGAGGCCGATCGAAGCGGCTTCAGCGGTCTGGAGCAGCTCGAAGACGTCAACATGGTCTGCGTGCCCGACATGATGGCGGGCGTCTGGCGACGGGAGTCCGTCGATGGTTCGGATGCGGGCATCGAAGTGCTGAACCTCGACGACAAGCGCAAGGAGCAGATCATCAACCTGCAGGCGATGCTGATCGGCTGGTGCGAGCGCATGGCCGATCGAATGGCGATCGTTGACCCGCTTCCTGGGCTCACCCCGCAGGAGATGAGGGACACGACGATGAACGCGCCTTTCAGTTGCGACCACGGCCAAGCCGCGATCTACTACCCGTGGATCAAGGTGATGGACCAGGTACGGCCGCAGTCGAAGAGCACGATCTTCTGTCCGCCCAGCGGGCACATCGCTGGCGTGTGGGCAAGGGTCGGGGTCGAGCGTGGCGTTCACAAGGCGCCCGCGAACGAGGCTCTGCGAGGCACGACCGCCCTCGAATGGGACGTCACCAAGCGCGAGCAGGAGATCCTCAATCCCAACGGAATCAACTGCATCCGATCGTTCCCCGGAACCGGAATCCGAGTCTGGGGCGCGAGGACGCTCGCAACCGTTGGCAACCCTTCCTGGAAGTACGTCAATGTTCGGCGGCTCTTCAACTACCTTGAGAAGTCGCTCGAGCGCGGGATGCAGTGGGTGGTGTTCGAACCGAACGACCACGATCTGTGGGCTCGCGTTCGCCGAAACATCTCGGCGTTCCTCTGGACCGAGTGGAAGGAAGGCAAGCTCTTCGGGACGGTTCCTGAGGAAGCGTACTACGTCAAGTGCGACTCGGAAACGAACCCTCAGGAGATGATCGACCTCGGCAGACTCTATGTCGAGATCGGCGTCAATCCGGTCAAACCCGCGGAGTTCGTCATCATCAGGATCGGCCAGTGGTCGGGCGGAGGCGAAACCGCCGAGGCGTAATCGATTCGTACCAAGGCCCCGGAACAATTTCCGGGGTCTTATGATCCTAAAGAACAGTGAGGCAATAACATGGCAGAAGGCGTAGGCGCACTTCGTTGGTATCTGGAAATCGACAACATTACCGAAGGCGTGTTTCGTGAAGTGACGGGTCTCGATTCCGAGACGGAAGTCATCGAACACCGCGTCACCGGCAAGGGCGGGAACCTTATCGTGCACAAGGTCCCGGGGGCTCTCAAGTGGTCGAACATCGTTCTCCGCAGGGGCATCACCGACGACAAGAAGCTGCACGAATGGCGTGAGAAGATCGAGCAAGGTATGGTCGAGGCCAATCGCAAGAACGGCAGCGTGACCCTTTACGCTCCGAACGGCGACGAGGTGGCTCGGTACAACTTCAAGAACGGCTGGCCGTGCAAGTTCAAAGGCCCAGCACTCGATTCGTCGAAGAACGAGATCGCCATCGAGGAACTGGAAATCGCGCACGAAGGGCTCGAAAGGGTCAAGTAGGACTGGACTAAATGGCAAAGGCGAACCAATCAGGGGGACTTCAAACCGAGTTTGAATTCACCCTGCCGGTCGGTTACGTCGCGCCGGATGGCACAGTGCACAAAAAGGGGCGAATGCGTCTGGCGACCGCCATCGACGAAATCGCCCCGCTGCGCGATCCTCGCGTCAAAGCGAACCAGGCATACTTGGTAATCATCCTCCTTGCGAGGGTGGTTACGAAGATCGGCACCGTCGAGAGCATCGACTCCGGGGTCATCGAGAACCTGTTTTCGGCAGACCTTGCGTACCTGCAGGAGTTCTACCGAGACATCAACGAGGCCAGCCTCCAGCCGGAGGAGCAGGAGGGAAACTGATCGAAGGGGGGCTTGCCATCTACCCCCCAGAAGCCATCTACGAAGAAGTCGCGTTCATCGCATACCACTTCCATTGGTCGCTCGACTATATTCTGAACCTCGAGCACCGGGAGAGACAGCGGTGGGTTTCTGAAATCAGCAAGATCAACCGACGACTCACCGGGGGCGATTGAACGCAAATGCGAGCGGTCGATCGTCCCCTTTTCGCATTCAATGAGCCCGAAAAAGCGAAATCGTGGAAAAAACAGGATGCAGATGTGAGTGTATTGTTATAAAATGATGTGAGCGAGTTACTATGAATAGCGTTGGGGTGCAGGCAAGAATCAAGCTCGAAGCGCCGCTGTTTCGTTCGCGGATCGCCGTGGCTCGCGCCCGCCCCAGCCGAGTCGAGAGGTTCTGCGAGTCGGTCCGAAGGCATGCCCTCCCGGTCCCTCGCCCCTCGATCCAACCGACTCCAATCCGCCCGCCCCAAGCCGTGCCGGTCGGCAGGGCCTTTGCCCCCGTATCCAAAGTGCGAGTTTTTCGGACCACCCGCTTGGCGTTGCGGATGTTCGAGCGCGCTCGGATAGCGCTCCGACGATTTGCGCGGGCGGTCCGCAGCTTCTTGCGACCCGTTTCCGAACGAGGTTGCAGTTCGGCTTCCGGGGTGTGCATTCAGGTCGAAGCCGGTTCTGGGACAGGCGACGAAGCGCCAGACGGCGAGGCTGACTCAGAGCCTCCTTCGGCGGAGTTGGGCCCCGGCACCAGAATTGGAGGACGCGCCGCATGAGCGACGGCTTCATCGGATCGATCGGCCGCTCCGCATCCGATTTCGCTTCTGGGATCGCTTCCCGCGTGGGGGGCGGGATCAGGACCATCAAATCGATGGGAGAGAGGGCGCTCGACTTCGCGGCGGAGCAGGCAGCAAAGGCAAAGAACTTCATTCGGAGCAAGGCGAGCGGCCTCATTTCGCGCGTCAAGACCGGGGGTTCGCGAATCGCCGAAGCGGCAAAACAAGCTCGCAATCGCGCCGCAGCGGGCGCCCGCCGGATTCTAAGTCGCCTCGGGCTGTTCGAATCCAGCCTCAGGGCGCGAGTCGAGCGCATCATTCTCAATGTCAGCCCGATGACAAAGTCAGCGGCCAAGTTGTTCCGTCAGGCTCGCAGCCATCGGAAGCAAGCGAACAAGGTCGCGGGGAAGCTGATCAAGCGCGCAGACCGATTCAGGCGTGCTTCCGACCGAATGAGGAAGTTCGGTTTTCGGGGGCATCATCCCGCGATGCTCAATACATGGGCCAACATCTTGACCTCTCAAGGGGTGCGGATTCGATCGACTGCGACGCTTATCCTCAGTTTAGCGGGGAGCAACCTGGCAAGAGCCGCAGCCTTCCAATCCGCGATCTTCGGTGCAGCAAGGCACCAGTTCGTGGTTGGCAGGACCTTAGCGCGGAGCCTGAGAACGCAGATCGCGCGATGGGCCCTTGCGTTTCCGCTCAAGGTTGCAGAAATGGCTACCTGGGCCGTGAAGGAGGTTGCGTCGTTCGTGAGCTGGATCACAGAGAAGGTTCGGCAAGCCCTTGCGATCCGAAACCCGCTCCAGATCGTCCCCTTCATCTCGTCAGCCGTATCGGAGGCCATATCCCGCGCCGGTTCGACGGTTCAGCGGCTTCTCGACAAACTTGGTGAGCTGCGAGCTTGGGCCGCGACGCAGCTCGCGATACCTCGCACTTGGCTCGCGCACATCGAGAACTACATCGCCAATCTGAAGTCGTGGGCAGTCACTGCTTGGACGATGGTGCTCGCCAACCGGCAATTTACCGCGGCTTATAGGCTTCAACAGCGCTCCATGATCGCGAGCAATAAGCTCGATATGGCGCATTCGCTCGCGCTGAACTCGCAGGCCACACTTCATTACGGAATCGCCTGGGCTGCGTTCGGACAACACCTCATGGAGCGAGCGCGAGAGGCTCTGCGCGAAGAGGCAGAAGCTCCGGAGGAGCGCATTGACCCCCGTCACCCCGAAGCCGAGGCGCCCTTCGAGGAACTAGAAGCGAAGTCGGGGACTGGAGAGGGCGGCAAGAAGAAGGACGCTCATGGCGTCCAAGATGCGGATGAGGCCGAAGGTGGGGAGGGCCAAGCCACCGAAGGCGAATCGAAGCAGGAAGGCCCAGGCGGATTCGCTTCTTCGATCCTCGAAAAGGTCGGCAGCTTCGCGGTCGGCATTTTGAAGAGGGTCGGTTCCGGCGCGATGGTGGTAACCCGGGGGGCGGTCGAGGCGGGTAAGCGGGCGACAAAGATCGCACTCAAGTACCACCCATATCAATTGCTCCCGTTCATGGGCACTGTGCCGCAGGACGGGTACATCACAGGTCCCTTCATACCCGATGACGATATAAACTGGAAGGCAAACGAGGTTCCGGCCGTGCCGTTTGCAGACGCGACTGAGGCCCGTGCGCTGCTCTCAAGCGGAGCAATCGTATTCGTAAATGGAGTTCTGAACAGTATTCAAGATCATGCCATTACAGCCCAAGCGCTGGCTAATGCAAGAAAGAAGCCGGTAATCGGGGTGTTCAACGCTTCGGCGGAAGAAAAAAGCGGCAAAATTATCGGAGCAGGTCGCGACCTCTTGCAGGCTGGAGGCGACATCCTTGGGATCAGCCCCAACCCTGCCACCGCTGCGCTCACCAACCTGCTGCTGACCTATGGGGGCGAAGACGGGAAACGGATCGACGTGGTCGCGCACTCGCAGGGCTCGATTATCCTCTCGAACGCCCTTCAAGCAGTAAAGGCGAAGAAGGGGAAGATCTCCCAGTTCGACGTTACCACGCTCGGCAACGCGATGCCGTTTTTCCCCTCCGGCACGACCTACAAGCACTACGCGTTCGATTCGGATGCGGTCGCATCAGGGATTTCTGGAACGAACTCCAGCCTTGGATTGTGGCTGAACGAGAGCCGCCTAGGCAGGAGAATTCGCAATTCCTATTGGGGCGACAGTGCCGACACGACTGCGGACACGGTGACCTTGCACGATCCTAAGGGCGGAGTGGACTCGCACGACTCCTTGAATTACATCAAGTCTCTCGACAAGTTCGACGCCAAACACAAGCAGAAACTTCCCGTCGACCGGTCGATGCTCAAGGGCAAGGCCAACAGGCTTTCGGTCATTCACGCATTGGTCCGGTCGGGAAGTCCTGAAGCTCCGAATCCTGCCAGGGCAGCGTATGACTCTTTCGACGTGGCAATGCGTAAGCCTCCCATGCCGAGCGCAGCCTACTTCTTGAATCCGTTTTCCCCAGTTGTTGGAGTTGCCAAGCTCGCGTGGCCCCTTCTCGATAAGAGGCTCCGTTCTGCAGTTAGCCAGCTAGGTTCTCATGAGGATTGGGATCGCGCAATGGAGAACCGCGCAAAGATCCAGCGAAGTGAAGATGGCGAGGGGCTGCAAGTCCAAGAACCCGACGCGGCGTCCCTGCTGGCCGAACTCCGGCAGTCCGGAGGCTCAGGCCAAACGCTTCCGACGGATGTCCGCAAGGACCTCGGACCCTACGTCGGCTTCGACCCCAGTCGTGCGAAGGTCCATGTCGGCCCGGCAGCGGACCGCGCGGCAAAGGAACTCGGAGCGCGCGCCTTTACGATCGGTTCGGACGTGTTCTTCAAGGCGGGCGAATACAACCCCCAAGGAACCGAAGGCAAAGCGCTTCTGGCTCACGAATTGACGCACGTCGCCCAGCAGACCGGCCAGCATGGGCAGCGGGTCGATAAGCACACCCGATCCGGGGGCCAGCGCATGGAACACGAAGCGCAACAGACCGAATCGCGCGTCCTTGCCGGAGTCGGAAGCCGAGAAACCCGCTTGAACGTCCGAACCTTCCAGAAGGACATCGAAGCTGAAGGCGCGGAAGTCACGGCCGAACAGCACGCCCGCGTGACGCGAATCGGCGACGTAGCTCTGGCGAGGGTCGGCCAACTTCTGGACGACCGAGCGCTGGGCGGCCCGATTCGTCTGATGGAGATCGAGGTGAGCTTGGACCTCGATTCCATCACCGACGACGAAGCTGCCTCAATGTGGGCGCAAGCGATCGCCGACAGGCTGCGCGAGTTCGCCTCGTCGCCCTCTGCCTCCAACGCCATACTTCTGCAGCGGGCGTGGCATCTTGCTGACGGGCGGTTCAACGTCGCCCACATGAACATGCCTCCTCCCGTCGCGCGGCAAACCGAACCCATGCCCGATGACGAGACCGAGCAATACGACCTCAACATTCGCGTGATGGGCCAGTGGTACGGCCGCGTCAACAAGTTCATGGCGCTGGTTGCGCTCCGCAACTCGTACCGGTTCTTGAGGGGTCAGATCGAAGCCGGAGCCGAGAGCCACGACGACTACCGCAGGATGCGCGATCATCACTGGTTCACCGGAGGCGTGTCGGACCTTTTGAGCGGCGCACGGATGCCCTCGCTCGACATCTGGCTCACGCCAGCTTATTGGATTCGGCAGGCCCATGCGGCGCTCATTGCTCGGAACGTGCCTGCCGCGTTCCGAACTCTCGCCCAGGCTCAGCATCATCTCCGCCAGTGCCAGCGCAGGATCTACGAGTACCGAGAAGGAACGATCAGCGGCGCAGAGCGGGCGGTTTACGGCCTTGAGATCGTGCGGGACGTCAGCGCGATCACGGTCGGCGTCATCGCCACCGTCGTAACGGGCGGAGCGACTGCGACCGTGATCGGTGTCGGGTATGCCGGCGTGCAACAGGTAGCTCAACAAGGAACGGAGGTCTCGCTGGGGCTGCGGGATCGAATCGATTGGGCCGGAATCGCGTTCGACGCGCTGATCGGGTTGATCATCGGCAGGTTCATGGGCCGTCTGGGGAATCGATTCGCCGCACGCTTCCTCCAGAATCCTGCAGTCGCTCATTGGGGCCGCGTGGCCGTTGTACGGGCCTTTCAGTACATCGTCATTCAGGGTCGGGGCCAAGCGATCTTCCAGCGAATCGCTCGGAACATCTACGACCATGCAAGAGGCTCTCGTGAGGCTATGACGGTGGATCAGTTGATCGATGCGATCGTCCGCGACCTCTCGGACCCGAGAAACTACTTCTATGACCTTCTGAGTGGCCACCTCGGCACGAGGGCCGACCAAGCAAGGCAACGAAGGACCGCGACTCCTCCGCCGCCGGATGCTCCCCCGCCTCCGCCAGACGCGCCTCCCCCGCCTTCGCCTGACGCGCCCCCTGCACCCGCTGCACCGGACGCGGCCGCGCCTTCGACCCCTCGCGCGCCTGCGCCAGCCGACGCTCCTACCCCACCTCCGGCCGACGCGCCCCCTGCGCCTGCTGCACCCGACGCGGCCGCGCCCTCGACCCCTCGTGCGCCCGCGCCAACCGACGCCTCGACGACTCGACCCGCCGACGCTCCCACGGCTCGCCCACCCGAAGCCCCGACGACCCGCCCCGCCGACGCTCCAGAAGGAGCCAGACCAAGCGACCCTGGCCTTAGTCAGCGCGGAGTCAGGCCGGGCGAAGGCGAGCGCTCCATGACCCGTGAGCAGTACCGCCAATCCGAAAGCCAACGAAGAGCGCTCGAGAGGTTCCAAGAGACGCCCACGCCGCAATCCGCCGAAAACCTCATTCGGTCGATCCGTGACTGGCGCGGCCACCTCCAGGAACTTGGGACCAGGCTCACGCCCGAACAGCAAGGCGCGATCGATGCAGCGAGGCAGACAATTCGGTCACAGGCAGAGCAGGCGGTCTTACAAAACCCTCAATTCCAAGGGCTCACGTTCGACGCTCCGGGCACTCCAGGTTTCCGGAGCGACATCGATATCGGCGTTCGTCCGGCCGACACGAGCCGCCTTACCACTCCCGAAGCCGTGGCCCGCGAGATACAAAGGGCTGGAGAAGCTGCCGACGCCCTTAACCGTGAGATCACTCGGCGCACGGGCGGCGAACCCGACCGCACGCTGGACGTCAACGTCTACCCTTGGACCGGGATCGACGCGCCCCTTCAAGTGCCGGCAGGCCAGCAGGGAAGGGTCACTCGAGCCTTCGACGTCGCGAGCCTTGTCGAACTCCGGCGCACGATGTCCCCCGAGGCGTTCGCCCAGTTCCGAGACCAGATGCTCGCGCAATTCAACCCGAACGACCCGAACGCCCCCGCAGGCCAGCGCAGATTCGAGGCGCAGTCGCGAGCGCAATTGGAGGCCCAGTTCCGAGAGGCCCAGCAGATCGCCGACCGACTGACATCGGCGGTCCAAACCGAGGCCCAGAGGCTGGCGACGGCCGAACCTGGGCTTTCCGAACGCGGACGCCAGATTAGGGCCCAAGAAATGGTGATGCAGAGTATCCGGCGAAGGCTAGTCGCGGCCCTCAGGCAAACCCCGGTCGACCATGCCGAGGTCGCCCGACTCCAAGCCGAAATGCTGATGATGCAGCCCGGAGCTTATGGCACGAGGGCCGGCATTGCGGACGTCGTTGGGTTCCAACAGCCCCTTGCGCGAGCGGCAGACTCGACGACGCACTATCCGGTCGATACGATGGACGGCAGGCAGATTCAGATATCGGAAGGCGCAAGGCAATATATGGAGCGGACCGGCGCACGGGGGCTTGCCGAACAGGCTCAAAGCGCGACGAGCAGCCTCGCCCAAATGGAAGCCCACATGCACCAGCCTACATCTCAAGCGCAGGCGATCGAACTGCTGAGGCAAACCTACAAATACAGCCGTCGGATCGAGTACGCGAGCACGATGGCGGGCGCAGGCGATTCAGTGCCTGAAATGTCGCGCCACACCCGCGAGCCTGCTTCTCTGCAACGGATGGTCGAAGGCTGGGCCCGGCAAAACGGTGTGGGCGGGACCTTCGAGCAGCAGGCGTGGGCCTATGCCCAATCGCGCTTGGGATGGGCTCGTCAGGCAGTCGTCAACCTGCGAACGAGGTCCCTGACCCAACAAGTTTCGACCGGCTCGTTGCCCCCGGCCCGGGACGACGAAAGGAGACAGTAACGAGAGGAACCACATGGCGATAGAAATCGACACCCTGATCTGCAAAGTTCGAGTGGTCAGCCGAAGGCGCGGACACGTGGGGGCGGACTCCCCACAACCCGATTTGCCGCGCATGCAGTTCGCTGCCACCCCGATCACGGCGGAGAGTAACGCAGAACCGCCGCCGTCGCAGGTCGAAACCGAAACGCGCGATCCCGACCACGCGGAAGACCGCAGACCGACAGACGCGGACCCGAAAGCGGTGGCCGACCGCGTATTCAAGCTCTTTCAGGATGAAGTGATCTCTGGACGGAGCCGCACGGGCGTTTTCAAGAATAGGAGATAACACGGGAGACGATCAATGGCAAGTTCACAACGTTCGAAAGACCCCCATCTGGGCCTCAGATTCTGGGTCGAGGTCGGTGGAATCGAGGTCGCCGGGTTTTCGGAATGCTCGGGCTTGAGCATCGAAACGGAGATGCACGAGTACGTCGAAGGCGGGCTCAACTCGTATACGCACAAGTTGCCGACTCGAGTGAAGTACGGCAACATCACGCTGAAGCATGGACTCGACACGCAGCAGGACCTTTTCAAGTGGTTCAAGGAAGGCCTCAACGGCGAACCCGCGAAGCGCAAGAACATCTCGATCATCGTTTACAACTCCACCGGTACCGCGGTGCGGCGTTGGGAACTCATGCGGGCGTACCCCGTGAAGTGGACCGGCCCGGACCTCAAGTCTGACTCAGGAGCGATCGCCGTGGAAACGCTGGAACTCGCGTTCGATCGGCTCGATCCGAACAAGTAGCGAAGTAGGGAACTCATGCCGCTCTCAGAACAACGCGCAAAGGAACTGGCGGAACTCGAACCGCCGAAGTCGATCGACCGAATCGTGCGATTCGTCGAAGATCTCGGCTTGGCCTTGATGGGTTCAGGGGACGAAACGCAGGCGGACGCCGTAGCGCCTGAGTCTGCTGAGGCGCCAACTCAACGCAGGGAAGTTCCCAAGAAACACGCCGCCAAGCGTACGATCCTGGGGTCCCTAACGGCCGCGAAGTTTCGAACTCTCATTCAACGTCACGCCGTGTCGCCCGTCGAGGTGATCGACTTCGCCCTTTGGTTGGGAAGGTGGAACCGGAAGCGCACGGAGGTCGAGACGATTCGGCTTCCGGACCAGGTCTTCATCCCCCCCGCAAGCCCCTTGGGTCCGGAGCCGGGGGTCGAGCCACTGACGCCCATTTGGTCCCGCAGGAGAGCTCGTAGCGTTGCGCCTGCCACCCTTGAGTGGGATGAATCGGGCGAAGCGACCGAGGCCGTAAGGCGACCGGCGCGAAAGAAGGCGCCCGCGTCGACGGCTATGGAAACGGACTTCGAGCCGGACATCGAGGCGGAACGGGGCTCCTGGGTCGCGGCGTCGAAGCCTACGGTTGCTCGAAAGGCTCTCGCCGAGCCAACGGAACCGGACCGTGCTCCGGAACTCGCTGAAGGACGCGAGCCTGCGCCGAACGATCCTCGCGTCGCCGTTCGAACTGCGAGCCGGGGCGTCTGGACCGCCAACGTCGGCATGGGCGGGCTCGTTGCCGGAATGCTGGTCAGCCAGCGGGCCTCCCTTGCCGCCGCCACGATGGGTCCGGGAGTGGCCGGTGGCGCCATGATGCCCGGCGCGGTAGGCCCGAGCGGAATGCTGCTCCCCCCGCCCGAAGTCGCGGTTTCGGCGGTTCCTCTTCAACCGACAGCCCTTCCTCCTCTTTTCACTCATGGCTCGACGGGCCTGCAAACGCTCGACGGCTCTCTGGTGAGGGCTTCAAGCGCGAACGCGATGGTGAGTCCACAGGTTCTCGACGCAAGTTCGGGCGTGGCTGGAGGGGTCCCCGTGCCAGTACCCCAAGGCGGCGGACCGATCATCGGTTACCTGCCAGGGGGAGGCGTGATCAGCGCCCCGATTTCGGCGGTTGCGGCGGCGAGGGCACAGTCGGCCCTGTCCGGCGGTACCTTGGTCCACGAAACGGTAGGAGGACCCTCTAGCTACATCGGCCCTGCTCGAGCCCCCGGCGCTGTTCTCACGCCGGAAATGGGCCAAGTCACCATCATCGCCCCGCCTATCCGAGTCGCGTCGGAGCAGATGGAGCAGAAGGGTGGGGCGGTGTCCCTCAAGCCGCAAGACCTGTTTCGGAGCGGGAAGCCGCTCGACGCCGCGACTTGGGCTGAATTGAGCCGAACGCTCCCTCCGGGGTCGCAGATTCTCTACCCGGCTGCGCCCCAGGGTTCGGTCGAGGGGCGTGGGGTCAACCTCCAACTCAGCCGTCCGCTCCTTGGCGCGCTTCTTGAACAAGGCTACGGCCCAGGCGCTTCGATGTACGCAGGGGCGATTTCGAGCCTTGCCGCGTCGTCGCTGACCTCCGCCCCTCCGGCTAGCCCCAACGTCCCTGCCGCAATCGTTCCCGGCAAGCGCCCGATGGGGGAGCCCGCGGGTCTTTTTGCGCCGACTCCTGAAGCTCCTGAAGGCGCTCTTGCAACCTCGGGCGGGGCAGCGGCAAGCCGGGGAACCCCCCTGGACTTCTTGGGAGTGCCCGTTCGAATGGCGCCTAGCCTCTCGGGGCGACCCGAACTCAAGCAGGAGGTCGAGCTTCAAAAGGCCGCAGCCCCCGAAGCCAAGGGCGCGCCGCTTCGGCCCCACCAATTCCAGCCCTTGCGAGACAAACTGTTCGGCTCGTCGATGGGTATCGAAGCCGAGCCTGACCGCGCTGAATGGCGCAAGGCCGCGCCTTCCATCGGGCTCAAGGGCGACCGCCCTGAGGAGATCCTCTCTCCGAGGGCGATGGCCAAGCCCCCGACCGCTTCGGAGCCCTTGCCGCAACTGCACGGGGATGACGCCTCGAGTGTAGGACCCGTCGGTGGCGACCTGACCCAGCGTACGGCTACGATTCCTTCCCAAGCGCTCGCCAGGCAGCCGTTCCCCTCGGAGGGCGCAGACGCCGAAACGCCCCCGCCCAGCCGCATTTCCTTGGCTCCGGGAGCACTTGGGTCGATGCCTCCGCCCACAAGAAATGTGGTCCCAACTTCCGAAGCCGTCCCGCCAACGACTCCGGAACTCGGGGCGGAAGTCAGAGGTGAATCGCCTCAACCTTCACCCCCCGCATCAGGGACCGGCTTGAGCCTTGCGAGCTCCTTCATGGGCGCACCCCAACCGTCAATCAGCGAAGGAAGCGTGCCCGTAGGTCTGCCCATCTTCGGGGGCAGGAGCCGCCCGCCGCTCAGTTTGCCGACTCGCAAAGCCGCCCCGATCCCCGCATCGGCAGTTGCGCCAAAGCCCACGTTGCCGGTGGCCGCGAAAGCGGACCCACCTGGGCGAGCCCCGGCGCGATCTCCGTGGAGCCTGCCCCCTCGGCCCACGGCCAGCCCGCGCTCAATGCCCACCGAACCGCCCTTCGGATCTGATGCGGATTCGACGCTGCCGGCGGTCCAGTCGCCCCGGAGACCCGCATTGGAGACGCCGCTTCCGACTCCGACCCCAGGAGCCGCAGGCGCGCCCACCGCTGCGTTGCCGGACCTGACCCCTCAACCTGCGACGCGCGTCGGCACCTCGATCTCAAACGTCCGCCAGCCCGATCGGCTTCTGCCGAATCTCTCCGAGCTGCAAAAGCCCAACCAGCCCCCGACTACGCTCGCCATTCAGAGGTCAGAAGCCCGGGCGTCCACCCGAACCGGTGGCGCGACGCAGGCTCGGAGGCAGTCCCAAGGGGAACCGCAGCAACAAGGCGCCCAAGGCGCGGACGTCAACGCTCTCGCCAACGAAGTGTGGATGCTGCTCAAAAGGCGCATCGACCAAGAGAAAGATCGTTTCGGAAGAAGATAACCTGATCCAGTTCACCCAAGAGGAAATCCATGGCACTCACACCAGCAACACTGACCAACGTCGACACGAACGAAAAGCTCAAATGCCAGTTCAACCCGACCGAATACACGGTCCAAAAGTCGAACTCCTGGCAACCGAGGAGCGTCGTCGGCAAGAACGTCCCCGACGTGACCTTCACCGGGGGCGGGCAGCGCACGATGACGGTCGAACTCTTCTTTGACGCCAACGAAGGCAACGGCAACGTGATGCGCGACCTTCGGAAGCTCTGGAAGCTAACGATGATCGACGAATCGAAGAAGAACCAAACGACGCAGCGTTCGCGGCCCCCGATTGTGCTTTTTGAATGGGGCAGCCATTGGCAGTTCCGGGCCGTGATCACAAACATGTCGGTCAAGTACACGCTTTTCAAGCAGGATGGAACCCCCGTGCGGGCGGTCGCGAACGTCACGCTTGCCGAAGCCAGGGACGCTTCCAATCAACCTGCTCAGAACCCGACTTCGCACGCCAAGCCGGGCTACAAGATGAGGGAGGTTCGCCCGAAGGACACTCTCGCCCTGATCGCCTATGAAGAGTATGGCGACAGCACGCGATGGCGGGTCATCGCGGAAGCCAACGGCATCGACGATCCCGACGCGGTCTCAGCCGGCCAAGTCTTGGCGATCCCTCCGCTAACCTGATTTGAGTTTGAGACCCTTTCCTGCAAACCACGGAGACACCTGCCATGCCCAACAGTGAACAAACCCTGCTCTACGTGTTCGCCTTCAAGATCGACGGCGCGGATATCCCTCAGGAAATGATGGACAACGTTCTCGAGTGCTTGGTCGATCAATCCATCAACATCCCCGACCTGTGCACCGTCCGCATCGCAGACGAGCGCTTCGAGTTCTTGGACAGCTCGTTGCTGGCTGCAGGAAAGAGGCTCGAGGTCTCGGCGGGCGAACAGGGCGGAACGATGACCAAGGTCTTCGATGGCGAGATCGTCGGCCTGGAAGTCGATATGTCGGCGCACGGAACGCCCTGCGTGGTGGTGCGCGCCTACAATAAGCTCCATAGGCTCCATAGAGGACGAGTTCGGAAGACCTACGTCGACGTGACCCTCAGCGATATCGCCCAGCAGATCGCAAGTCGAAACGGACTGTCCGCCGAGGTCGAGTCGACCAGCCCCGTCCATAAGTGGATCATTCAAAACAACCAAACGGATTTTGAGTTCTTGGTGCAGATCGCCTTCGAATCGGGCCACGAATTCGCCGTGGACGGATCGAAACTCCTTTTCAAGAAGGCTGTACCCACTTCGGGCCCGACCATCGAGTTGAGTTGGGGGCAAACCCTCGCCGACTTCCGCCCCAGGCTGACCGCCGTCGAACAAGTCAAGAAAGTGACGGTGAGAGGGTGGGACCCCACGCGCAAAGAGGCCATTCTGGGGCAGGCTACATCGACGACCACCCATCCCCGTGTGGGTCTGGGAAAGGACGGCGGCACGTACGCAGAACAGGCGTTCGGCGGGCAAAAGGAGTTCAGCGTGGTTACGGCACCGGTGACGACGCAACCCGAAGCCGACACGCGAGCCAAGTCGATCCTCGACGAGATCAACGGCTCCTTCATTGAGGCATCCGGTCTTTGCGACGGCCGCGCCGAGATCAAGGCCGGGGGCTACGTGAAGATCACGAACATCGGCACGAGGTTTTCAGGCGAATACTATGTGACCCACGCTACCCACGTCTACACAGCGGGCGAGGGGTATACGACGAGATTTACCGTTACCGGGAAGAGACCCTCTTCGCTGGTCGCGCTGCTCGACTCCACTTCCGAGGAGCGCCATGCTCCACTGGGCGGCAACGTGGTGATCGGTATCGTCACCGACGTTCGAGACACCGAACAAGACTATGGGCATGTGAAGGTGAAGTTTCCGTGGCTACACGAATCCGAAAACAGCCACTGGATGAGGCTCGCCGCGCCCATGGCCGGACCGGAACGCGGGATGTACTTCATGCCCGAAGTCAACGACGAAGTCTTGGTGGCCTTTGAGCATGGCGACATGCGCCGAGGGTACATCATCGGAGCCCTTTGGAACGGCAGGGACAAACCGCCCCGCCCGATCAGCGAAGTCGTCAAAGACGGCGCGGTCAAGAAGCGCATCATCAAGACTACCTATGGGCACATTCTGGAGTTCGATGACGGGAGCGACCCTTCCGGTCCCTTTATCCACGTCACGACGAAGAACAGCAACCAGATCAAAATCGACGACAAGGACAACAAGATTCACGCGGCGACCCAGAAGGGCCACTGCATCACGATCGACGATGCCTCGGACTCAATCACAGTCAAGAACTCCGCAGGTACCGCCAAGGTGACGATCGATTGCGGCGGCGCGAGCATGAAGTTCGAGTGTACGGGCGACTTCGTGGTCGATACCAAGGGGCAGTTCAAGGTCGATGCAGCCGCGGGCGTTCAAGTGAAGACTCCGGCAACGATGAACCTGGAGGCAACAGGGACGGGCACGCTCAAATCGACCGGGCCGCTCACGGTTCAATCGAGCGCGATTCTTACCGTGCAAGGCTCGCTAGTGAAGATCAACTAAGCCGTCGAAATCGGGACCCGATCCTTCGCAAAGCGGCGATTCCCCGGCTTTTGCGTCAAAGTGCTTGACTTGCGAGCGGGAACGTGGGACAATCCAAGCAGGTGGCCACCCCGGTAAGTTTTGTGGGGGGGCGGTTGTTTTCGGTTCTTTGAGTGGGGGATATGGCGGAACGAGTTAAGGACTTTCTTGGAGCAGGTTGGAAGTTCCCGCCCCGGCTGGACTCCCGAGGCCGCATCGAGTTGGTGCGCCAAGAACAGGACGTCGAAGAGGCGATCAAGATCATCCTCCTGACGCGCAAGGGGGAGAGGCCGATGCGCCCCGAGTTCGGCTCGGACCTGCACAGGCTCGTATTCGACCCGAACGACGCCACCTCTGCCGGGATGGCAAAGAGATTCGTCATGGAAGCCCTCGCTCGATGGGAGCCCCGGATCGAAGTCACCGACGTCGAAGCCTGGGCCGATGAGGCCGACCCCGGCCGCCTGATCCTTTCGATCCACTACCAATTCCTATCGACCAATTCGATCCGCAACCTTGTGTTCCCGTACTATGTGATCCCAGGAGAGGAGTGATCCATGTCTCTGCCCAGTCCCAACCTCGATGACCGCAAGTTCCAAGACCTTGTCGACGACGCGAAGCGGCAGATCGGCCTTCGGTGTCCGGACTGGACGGATCACAACGTTTCCGACCCCGGCGTCACGCTTATCGAACTGTTCGCTTCGATGGTCGAGCAAGCTCTGTTTCGCCTCAACCAGGTCCCGGAAAAGAACTTCATTCGATTCCTCGAGATGATCGGGATCAACTTGGAGATGCCCGAACCGGCCCGGACCGACTTGCTGTTTCGCCTAACTCGGCCCGTCGAGGACCGTCAAGGCGAGGAGGCCTACGAGATCGTGCTTCCAGCCCGTGATACCGTCGCCGCGACCGTGCGCACGGAGACCGAAGAGGCGATCGAGTTCTCGACCGACGCCGAGCTCCGCATGGTACGGCCGAAGCTGGCCCACGTCTTTGCGATTCCGGGCGCCGACGACGGACTGGCGCAGGACGACCGGGTCGCAGGAACGCGCGACTTGAACCGCGAAAAGGGTCGGCTCCCCGATTCGGAGTCCTTCAAGGTCTTCAGCGAAGTCCCGCGCCAGGGCGACTGCCTGTACCTTGGGTTCGAGGCCGACGTCTCGGGCAATCTGATCGGAATCGAAGCGACCTGTCTGACCGCCGCCGCAACTGGACTCCGCGAGTCGTATCCGGCGCAGGTATGGGAGGTCTGGAACGGCGCATCGGGTGAGTGGGACCGCTTGAAATGCCTCGACGACTCCACGTTTGGGTTCAACCGCTCCGGTTCGGTCGAGTTGCTGATACCTCGAAACCTGGTGGATCGTGAGGTCGGCGACCGCAAGGCTTTCTGGGTCCGCTGCCGGTACACGGTTAGCCCCGACGACCTGCCTCCGCGAGGTGTGGACGGCCGGGGACCGGACCCTTACCAGAAATCGCCCGAAGTCACGCAGGTCTTGGCCAGATCGCTCGGAGGCTCGACGCCTGCCAGCCAGTGTGTGACGGTTTACAACGAAATCCTCGGCGTCAGCGACGGCGCTCCGGGTCAGGAGTTTCAGATGCGCTATGCGCCTGTGCTCAACTTCGGCCCCGAGGACACGCTCTTGGTGGGGCCGATGGGAGACACCCTCGACGACGTGAGCCAGTGCGTTCGATGGACTCGGGTTGAAGATTTCTCCGAGAGCGAAAGGACCGACGCGCACTTCGTGTGTGACAATCGAACCGGGCTGGTCCAACTTGGCCCAGCGATCCCCCAGCCCGACGGTTCCGTCCGACAGTACGGATCGGTACCCGACAAGGGAATGACCATTCGTCTCTCGTCCTTCCGAATCGGAGGGGGATCGCGAGGGAACGTCAGAGAAGACAAGATTCGGGTTCTCAAGACGAACTACCCCTACGTCGCCAGCGTCACCAACCCTCAGGCCGCCAGCGGGGGCCGCGACTTGGAATCGCTCGACCGCGCCAAGCTTCGCGCCCTCGAGGTCATCAAGGTGAGGAACCGGGCGGTCACGGCAGAGGACTTCGAGTACCTGGCGCAAAAGGGCTGCGCAGGGGTCGGCCGGGCCAAGTGCGTCCAACCGCTTACGCACCCCCCAGCATCGGATTCGGCCCCCGTTCCTGGAACCGTGCGGTTGCTCATCGTTCCAAGCATCAACTCGCAGATCGTCGTGCCGAGTCCTGCGGACCTTGCCGTACCCCAGCGCACGGTTGACGAGGTTTACGACTACCTCAACCAGCGCCGGCTACTTACTACTGCGTTGGAGGTCGGCGAACCCGATTACGTCTTCATTTCGACGGAGATCAAGCTCGTTGCCGATCCGAAAGTCGACCCTGAGTTGCTCGCGAAGCGCGTTCGCGAAGCTCTTTCGAGGTACGTGCATCCGCTGTACGGCGGGCCCAACGGGGACGGGTGGCCGTTCCGAAGAACCTTGACGCTCGCCGATCTCTATGCCCAGGTGGGGGAGATTCGAGGCGTCGCGTTCCTTCTGGACGCGAAGATCCTCACTTCCCGGCTGGCGGACAAGGAGCAGGGCGTGTTTACCTCGGAAGAACTGGCGTCAAACGCTGAAGGCGTGAGGTTCCTCGAACACGAGCTTCCGGCCACGCGCGACCACAGGATTCGCATCGTGCCCATGGCTTCGGTCGGCGCGGGCGACGAACTCGCGGAGGCGGAGGCGTAACATGGCCACGGTGAAGGGAAAACCCCCCAGCGAGCCCCCCTCGGTGGGACCGCCCTCCGCAAGGATGCGCGAGATGACTTCGAGTCTGGGCCACCTCGATGTCGAGATGACGCCGGATACGTTCGTCAAAGTCCTCGAACCTGGCGGAACCTCGAAGCCCGATACAAGGCTCAGGCCGCTTTGGCACAGGGTCGGAAATGAGCCCGTCATAACCATCCGCCTGACTTCAACGGACGACCGCCACCGCATCGTGAGGCTTTCGTTGGAGTCGGAGGACCACCGATGGAACCCCAAGTGGGTGAAGTGGCGGTTTATCGCGCGCAGGGCGACCGAACTGATGGGCGGCGACGCGCTGGACGCCCAAGACGTGCTCACTCCGGATGGGGCGATTCTCAACCTCTTGGTCGCAGCCGGGGAAAGCCGGGAAGCCCGAGTCGAAATCGATGCCTTCTTGGATGGGTACACCCAGACCGGGGACTACCTGTTCGATCTGGTCGTCGAAGACCTGACCGACGCCGAGGAGGGTGAGCCCGCGCCAACGACGACGGTGCCCGGAATCCTCAAGATCACCCATCCCCCGTGCCGCCTCCTGGACGAACTGCCCTCCATCTATCGCGAGGCGATGTATCCCGATGGCCACGAGGAACATCCGGTCGAACCGGTGTTCTTCGAGCGGTACATGCTGGGATTCGAGGACGCGTTCAAGGTTCTTCGCGCCACCCTCAGTAACCTCGACAGACTCTTCGGGCCCTTCTCGACTCCTCCAGATTTGCTCGTCTGGCTGGCCGTTTGGGTTTGTATGCCTCTCGACGAAAACTGGCCCGAAATGAGGCGCAGGCGACTGATCCGAGAAGCCGTGGAGCTTTATCGCTGGCGAGGAACCCGATACGGTCTCAGCCGCTACCTTCGAATCTATACTGGCGTGGAGCCTGAAATCAACGACGTACCGTTCGTGGGAATGAGGTTGGGCCCCGACGCGAAGCTGGGAACCGACGCCACCATCCTCGGCGACGTGCCGCCTCACACGTTCGTGGTCACCCTTGCGACCCCCGATCCTGACTCCCTCGACGAAAAGACCATTCGCGACATCATCCGGTGGGAGAAGCCCGCCCACACCGCCTACACCCTCAACATCGTCCGCGGCGCAGCGCCGCAGCAATAAGGAGCGACCCCCTCATGCCGATAGAAGAACTCGTCGCCAAGCGAATTACCGGAATCGAGCCGTTCAACGAGCTGCCGATCGACGCGCAGATTTGGCGCGAAGCCCACGGCCATCACCATGACCACCGCAGACTCCATGCCGTAACGTCCCACCGACCCGGCATCGTCTTCGGGCTGGAGGTGGTTTGCGGGAAGAAGGAGCGGACGGTCATCGTGGCGCCCGGAGTCGCCGTCGACGCCGACGGTAACGCGCTCCTGTTGAGCGAGCCGGTCGCGTTCAAGCTCGATGAAAAGGGGCAAATCTACATCACCATCAGCTACGAGGACAACTTCGACAGCAAGTCCTCGGTGAAGGTCGGGGGCGGCACGAAGTACTTTCGGCTGGTCGAGGGACGCCGCGTCGTGGCCACCAAGGAACTGCCCAAGGGAGCGTTCCTGGAGCTTGCGCGGGTCGATCGGTCCAGCGACTCTGCGGAAATCAAGGAGCCGAAGAACCCGTTCGATCCGGGAAAGGACGAACTGAATCACCTCTACCGACTTCTGGCGTTCCCGCATTGCTATGCGTCAGGCGAGGTGGGGGAGCTAAGCCTCATCCCCAAAGCCAATCCGACCGCCTGGAAGCCGAACCGGGCAGGACTCTACAATCTGGTGCGGGAAGGCAACGGCCGAGGGTTTCATCTCAGGTTTACGGGTCCCTTCAATCTCCGGGCCAAGGAACCCGAATCCGACCCCTTGATGCTCTATGCCGCCGTGGGCGAGACGTTTCAGCCTCTGACCGACGAACAAGTGGGCGGCCTGAAGAGGTACCTCGATAACGGCGGGTTCGTGTTCGCTGAGGCGGCGCAAGGGGCCGAGGCGTTCGCCAAGAGCTTCGCGGAACTCGCGAAAAAGGCCGGTGCGAGTCTGAAGCCCGTGGGAAAAGGGCATCCATTGCTCTCGGCGCACTATATGTTCAGCAGTCCCCCGCCGGGCGCGCAAGACAAGGGCAAACTCGAAGTCGATGAAGACAAGGGGATCGCCTTGGCGACCTTCGACTATGGGGCCGCTTGGCAAGGTGAACTGCCCAAGCCGGACGCGAGCGACGCACGCGAGCGAATTCGCCAGTCGCAAGAGTTCGGGCTCAACATAGTCGCCTATGCTTGGCATAGGCGGCGTTTACGGGAGCTTTCGCGTCTTGGATAGTCTAGGGATGTGGCCTTGAGCGAAAACGACGTCCACAAGAGTTGGTCGAGCCCTCAACCGGGCAAGGTGATGGACGTCCCGCAGGGCGCGCGGGGCGAGGTGGTTTTTCGCTGCGCTAACGACACCGATTCGCCCGTCGTCTATGAACCCAAGGTCGAAGGCCTGCCCCGCTCGTGGGTCGTCCCGGAAAACGACAGCGTCGTGCTCGGCCCGTTCGACGAAAGGGAGATTCGGTACTTCCTGACACCCCCATACGAGGCAGAGATCGGCGACTATCCGTTCAAGATCAGCATCCTTGCCGATGGGTTCGTTCTCGATCCGCCTGGCGATCGAGAGCTCATGCTGAGGGTTCTGCAAGGGGAAGCGCCGGCCGACAAGCCCGAACGCAAGCCTCGGGCAAAACCGGAGTCGGTCGCCGTTCCCGAACCCGAGCCCGAACCAGAGCCTGAGCCAGAACCTGTTCCAGAACCCGAGCCCGAACCTGAACCCGAGCCCGAGCCCGAACCCGAGCCAGAACCCGAACCTGAGCCAGAACCTGTTCCAGAACCCGAGCCCGAACCCGAGCCAGAACCCGAACCAGAGCCTGAGCCCGAACCTGAGCCAGAACCTGATCCTGAACCTGAACCTGCACCCGAACCTGAGCCTGAACCTCAACCAGAACCCGAGCCGGTTCCAGAGCCGGAACCCGAACCTGAACCCGAGCCCGAGCCTGAGCCGGAGCCTGAGCCAGAGCCAGAGCCACAACCTGAGCCTGAGCCGATTCCCGAGCCCGAACCGGAGCCGGTCAAGGAAGTCAAGCTGGTCGACCTGACGCCGGACGAACCAGAACCGATTCCCGAACCCGAACCCGAACCCGAGCCGCAGCCCGAGCCGATCTCGAACAAGGAACGAGACGGCTGGTTTACTGAGGGCGAAGTACTCAAGAAGGCCAAACCCGAAGCCGAACAGCCAACCCCGGTTTCGCGCCCGGAACCGACGCGCAAGTTCGTCGACTACGAGAGGGAAGACTCGGAGGTGCAGGCGCCCGCGCCGTTGGCGGACAAGGTCGTTCGTGATCCAAAAGAGGGCACGATCGTCTCTATTCGTCCGGGCGAGACCGCCCTGATCGTGTTCCAGTTCGCCAACATCATCTCGGCCGGACAGAGGCCGCAGCCCCGAACCTTCGTGCTTCAGGAGGATCGCGCGCTTCCCACGGACTGGATCTCGATCGTGCAGGACCAGGTGAACGTCACGCCGAACGGAACCGGCGAACTCCGCGTCCTGCTCAAGCCCCCTGTCGGGGCCGACCCCGCGAATTACCCGTTCGTCATTTCCACGGGACCCTACGGCCAGCCTCTCAAGCCCTGCAACCTGACTCTTAACGTGCAGGCCGTGCCGTCGGTCGCCCTGAAGTGCAAGGAGCCCGTAAGCAAGACCGGACCCGTCGGCCGAGTCGTTCAGTTTCAGTTCTCGGTCGAAAACGCTGGCAACGCCGACACCGCCTACCGCGTCGCCGTCCGGGACCCCGAAATCGACAAGGACCCTGCGGGAAGGCCCACCGCGCCCGACGAGTTGTACGAAGTTGCGAACTGGCGCTACCTCTTCGACAAGGAACTGGACTCCCTGATCACTCCGTCCTCGGCGCGAACGATGCAACCCAACCTTCATAAGGTCCAGGCCGTTCGCAAAGGGATTTGGTGGTTGGGATGGAAGGAAAAGCACTCCGTATCGGTGTCGGGAGTGCCCGTTACCGACGTGCTGAACGGAGGGAAGCCTGGCAACTCCGTTCAACTTACCGCCGTCCGCTGGCGGATCTTTCCCTTGCCGTGGTTCCTGATGGCGCCGATTTTCCTGCTGCTCCTGATGATGTTCGGCTCCGGATCGGGACCGGTGAACATCGACAACGCCTTTGTCAGCGTCGTGGGAGAACAGCCCCAGTACTTTGTGCTTGGAAGTGAGCTGATGACCGGCACGGGAACACCCGTCGATATGACCGTCAATGCGAGTTGGTCCGCGCCGTTTTACGCTTGGCTGACGGTCAACAAAGACGTGCAAGGAGCGACTGCTGGTTCGCGGTCCGTTTCGCGTGCGGGTCGCACAAACCTCGAAGACGTGGTAGCCGTCGAGCGATATGGCACGACGCAACTCGTGCGCTATGGCGTACGCCCTGTGCTCTGGAGGAACGTGCAAGAGGCGACCGTCCGGTTCGTTCCGCTCCGAACGGAGGACTTCCTTCGCTTGTCTCTGGGGTCGGGGATCGCCGCTCCCCAGCTCAGCTCGGTGCCGACCAGCGAGGATTATGGAACGGGCCAAACGGTCGAGGGCCAGGAGTACACGATCATCGTCCCGTCCGGCGGGCGGCAGCGCATCTCGTTCCGCAACATTTCGCCGACGACCGGCGGGCAGTCGATCGCGATGTGGCTGGTGAAGGAGCCTGACGGGTTCAAGCTGGAAGAGTTCCGCACGGGCGACCTCTTCCGCGAGGTCAACGCAGCGAGTTCCGTCACGCCGATCATCGAGCACGACTCGAGTTCGGGACAATCGAGGGGAGAGTTCCTGATCCTCACCACGGACAAGCGCCACCAACTCATTCGGATCGTTGTGGAGGTCACGGAGAATTGATCCAACTCCTTCACACGGAAATCGACGTCGTACCCGGCAGACGGCCTCAGCGTCAGGCGTTGCCCGAAGGCATGGTCGGGTTGGGGACGGCGGTCCTGCGTATCACCAACGCCACGGAACGGGAAAACGCCTATACCGTCCGGCTTCGGTGCGAGAACCCCTACTGGCAGGATAGCTGGTTCCGCATCAACGCGATGCCGCCCGCGGTTGGGGAGGGAGCTTCGAGCAAGCCTGACCAGCAAGGCCCCAAAGACCAATGGGTGAAGGTGTACGTTTCGAACGGCGCTTCGCGAGATGTGCTGCTTAGCTTCATGGCGCCGCAGCGGTCCGATTCCCGCGCGGGAGTCTACGAGGTCTCGATTGTCGTTGAAACCCACGTTCAGGAAGGGCCAGGGGCGGCCAAAGGCGATCGGATCACCGAAATCAAGGGCACGGTCATCCTTCGACCCTTCTATGAGTGGCAGATCGAGTTTCAGCCCGAGGATCGCAAAGTCAAGCGGTTCTTCCGAAGGTCGGCGGCCTACGAGGTGATCGTTCACAACAAAGGCAACGACTGGCTGTACTGTGATTTGAAGCTCCCTCGACCGAAGGACACTCTCCTGGAGAACTTCTCGCAGCGTTTGGCGATCCCGCCGCCCGAGCCGGGCAAGGATTCGAGCCGATCGGTCCCGATCCGGGCGCGGACGAAGCACAAAGCGTTTCGGGGAGCGCCGAAGGTCGACGAATTGCCGCTCACGTTCCATCGGGTGGATGCGCCTACGGTTCCGCCTCTACCCGAAGAAGCGATTGCGGGGGTTTCAAGCGCCGGATTGGGCGCTCCGGTGGTGTCGTCGGAGACCAGCGAGATTCAAACCCCCGAGTATCCGCCAACGCTCACCTACTGCCCACCGATCCCGGCGACGCTCACCGACTTCATTCAGTCTTTGGCGCGCAACGCGCTCGCAATCTCGATGCTGTTCTTGGGACTTGTCGCAATGCTCCACATCAGCTATTTGATGTACACGCATTGGAAGTTCAAGTTACAGTCGGCCGCGCCCCTCAGCATGTCCCTCGAAAACGGAGCTCGGCTCGAATACCGCGGCGCGATGCTCAATGGCGCAAGAGTGAACTTCTACAAGAACAAAGACGACAAGGACTCGTTCCATTCCGACTATCTCAAGCCCCTCATGACCAAACGTGGGGTGTATTTCGTCAACACAAAGGACGTGTCGGGACTCACCGATACGGCTGTTTTCGTTGAGGCCGAGCGCGTGGCGTTTATCCCGTATCTCAACGCGCTGATGCCCAGAACCAAGAAGCTCAGGATCGAGTTCGGTAACGTCATCGATCCCTCCAAAAAGCCTCTGGTGATGTCGGATCGAGCCGTGCCGGGCAAGCCGTTCACGATCCAGGGGACGGGTTTTGGCAGCGAACCCGGAAAAGTGATGTTCGGCGACCAGCCGGCCGATCAAATCGTCTCCTGGAGCGACACTCAAATCGTCGCCGTCGTCCCGGCAGGCGTGGCCGATCAGACGAACATCGTCGCGATCAACGCAAAGGGCGAGGAAGTGGCAAGGGCGACGAAAGCGGGCGGGGCGCCTCCTAAACCACCCGGGCCTGAGCCTGAGCCTGAGCCCGAAAACGTCTCAGACGCCGCTCCGCTCCCGATCCCCGGATATGGCTCGGCTTGCCGGTTTGATTGGGCGTCGGTGGCAAAAGAGATCGACGAGAACCAGCATTTCGATATGCCGGCCGCCCTCGCTCTCAAAGCGTATGCCCTCGTCGAGACCAATCAGGTCGCAAAGGCCCGCGCCCTTTTGAAAGATGCAAGAACCTCGGCTGGGTTGAAAACAGGTGAGGACACATACAAGGTCCTGGCCGAGGCGCTGGAAAGCGATGCCAAGATTCAACAGCTTGGGGACAAAGTCGTCGATTACTCGATCATCCTGTCGGCCGAGACTCGTCTGCGAGAATTCGATGCCGGAACGCCCTCCGACCTCAGCGATAGGCACCTCGTTGCAGCGGATGCTGGGTTCAAGACTGCGGCCTTGTTTGGAAGGGCCGTGGCATTCCCGGCCCTGGCCTACGTGGACTTTGCGATTCGGAAGAACATGAAGTCCAATGCTCGGGAAGCGCTCAAGATGCTCACCGATGTCCCTAAGGGACTCACCGATCAAGACGAGAAGTTGGGTATGGCGGGTCTCAGGTCCCGGCTCTGACGGAGGGACTCGCAAGAACCGTGACACGCGACAGCCGTCCAACGAATGGAAGAACCAATGAGGGGCACATTTTGCGGAGTGGGTAGTCGGCGCCTGATCTCGGCGCTCCTGTTTGCGGCGCTCTCTGCCGCGAGCCATGCCGACTACGCGATCGTGGTAGGCGTTCAGCATTACCCTAACGCCCCCGGATACGCCCCTCTCGAAGGCCCAGTGCCCGACTCCAAGGCGCTCTCCGAAGTGCTCGCGCTCCGGTTTGGGTTCAAGGTTCGGACCCTCCTCGATGCCGACGCAACGAAGGAACGAATCCTCAACGAAATCAAGATCGCAGCGTCGTCGATTGGCGAGGACGAGCGCTTCGTGTTTTACTTTGCAGGCCATGGGATGATGTCCCCGCCCAGTCTAATGCCTGCGGACGCGGTGGCTGACGACCCGTCGGGCAAGGGGGAGTATCGGACCATAACCCCCGACGAACTGTACGCTGCCGTCAGGCTGATCAACGCCCGGAGCCGGACGGTGATCCTCGACTCCTGCCACTCGGGCGCGATGTCGAAAGGCCTTGACGCAGGCATCGTTCCAAGGCTGTACATTCCCCGACGGCGAACCCTGCTCTCCAAAGGGTTCGACGTCTTTCCTGAGCCTGCAAGCGGCAAAGACCTCGGCCACAAGTTCGATCTCGGCAAGGGGGAGGTCTGCTACGTCACCGCCTGCCGAGATATCGAGAAGGCTTATGAAGCCCGCCTCGAAGGCGGCCAGCGGACCGGCCTGTTCACTCACTTCCTCATGCGCTCGCTCAAAGAGTCGGATGAGGCGACCCCGACCTGGGAAGAGGTCCGCACTGACGTTTCGACCAACCTTAGTGAGTTCTTGACATCCAAGGGCTACAGCCAATCGCCGACGGTTTCGTCTGCGTACCGCGAGGCCCTGATGTTCGAGTCGAAGGACCAAGTGGGCCCTGAATCTCGGTTGTTGAAGTCGGCGGCGCAACTCTTCGCCACCGAAAATCCCGACCCGACGAAACTGTCCATCTCGATTCAGCCGGATACCACCAACCTCCAGGTGGGCCAGTTCCTTAGGCTCAAAGTGAGCGCGTCTGAGCCCGGATATTTGGTCGTCTTGGGCCAAATCAGGGGCCGCATCTACCCGATTTTTCCCAAGAAACCAGAGGGCGGCGCGCTTCCGCCGGTGGAGTCCGTCAAGGTCGAGGCCGGGCACGAATTCAACTCTCCGGATGACCCCACGTCGCCCGGAAGCTACTTCGATCTTGTGGGTCAAGACCAGGTCAAGGCGTTTCTGTTTAAGAACGCCGAGCACGCCGCCGCGCTCCTCGAGAGCGTCTCGGGACCTTCGTCGAAAGCGGACATGGAAGGGCTTATCGCGAGAGTGATCGCCCTCAAGGCGTCACCCGACAGCTTCTTCACCTCTGCGCTCGTCTTCTCGGTGAGCGACGCGCTGATCGGCGGCACGCCCCTCGCCGACCCCACCGCGCTTTTGCGAAGGCTGGTCGCCCAGCAAGAGCCGTCCACGCAGTACCTGATGCGGGCGTTCGGGTTTCAAAACCGCGCCACGCTGCAAGGACTTGCGGCGGAACCCGGCGACGTCGCCCAGTCGTCAAAGGACAAGCTGGCCGAGATCCTCAATCTTATGATTCAAACGCGCATCCTTTACGACCCAACCGCCTTTCAGAGCCTTGTCCTGAGCATTGAGGCCAGACGCCTTCTCGAATTGGACCCTCCTGCCGGGAGCAAGGAGCGCATCGAACTGAATCGGATGATGATAGAGGCCGTTTTCCCAGCGGAGACGGGCGCAACGACAGGAGGAG